>Oklahoma_p1__coassemble_859_pt1 | contig 13831 bp, 10 predicted proteins | sample Oklahoma_p1__metabat2_high_PE_011 | metagenome-assembled genome bin Oklahoma_p1
AGCTTATATCTCCATAAATAAATTTAGGGGCTTTACGCTCGCATTTGGTAAATGAAATTTTGCAAGAATTTGTCCCTATGGCAACATGGAAAAAATTCTTAATCACTTTAAGTATTATCCTGCTTACATTAATTTTAATCATCATCTCTTATAGCTATTATTTAAATAAAACTTCTGAGACACCTATAGATTTTGATATTCAAAAAATTGAAGATGATCTAAAACAACTTCCTGAAAAAATTGATACAGAAAAAATAAAACAAGAAATTAAAGATTTACCTCAAAAAAATCCTTTTAATGATGTCAAATCAGAAAATAAATCATCTATGAAACGACTCCTTCTTCGCCTGCTCCAACAGCTACGCCTAATGATGAAAAAAATCAGTCTACTAATCAAAAACCTAGACGAAAATACACTAGAGAATATTTAGCTGAACATGTCCCATTTACTTATGATATTGATGGCAGTTTTAGCCCTACAACTTTATCTTGGCAAGATTATGGAGATTATATCGGAGGTAGAGGTACTTTACATTTTAAAATAGTAAATAATACAGATATTGATTTACCTCTTAACTATGAATTTGTAACTCATGGAATGAAAATACCTACTTCAGCCGTTACTACAAGTGATAATTTATCTCTTACTGATTTAGATATCTATCCTGGAGATGGTATCTATGGTGCAACAACTATATTTATCCTTCCTAAAAAAGATATCTCACCAAATGAAGTATGTGAAATATGGATTGATTTAAGTCAATGTAAATTATACGATAAAACGCTTTATGAAGATTTTTCTAAAAAAGTTGACTTAAGCAATGGACTTCCAACAAATAGCACTCTAGATAAAGATAAAAATGGTCCCTATATGATAGATATAAGCTTTTATTCACCTATACTAGATATTATCTATCTTTATAATGATGAATTTCCTGTTTATTAATCATAAATTATCATAAAAACTTTGTAATTCTTTTAAGCTATTTGTTCTTTGTTTTATCGGCAAAGCTTGCCATACTTTTTCTTTATAACTTGCCTTTGATTTATCACCTAAACGTGAGTCAATGATAGATACTATACCTTTATCTGTTTTATTGCGTATTAATCTACCTACACCTTGTTTTAATTTAATAATCATTTCTGGAACTAATACTTCCTCTAAAGGATTTTTACTGCGTTTACATTTTTCATTGATGATTGGTTCTGGCAGTGGGAATGGCAATTTATAAATAATTAAATTCGAAAGTGCTATACCTTCTATGCTTATACCTTCCCAAAAAACTCCTGTTCCTAGTAACACAGAATTTACATCTTGCTTAAATTTATGAATTAATTGTTGTTGTGAAGATATTTCATTTTGTTTAATTAAAGTATAATTTAAATTCAAAGCTTTTAGCCTTGTATATACAGCATTCATATCCGCTTTAGATGTAAACAAAATCAAAGCCTTTCCTTGAGAAATATCCAATATTTTTTTCACTAAATCTATGCTTTCATCAATGAATTTTCCTCTATCTTTACTAGGGCTTGTAATATCATCTGTATAAAAAAGTTTTGCATGTTTATCATAAGCAAATGGCGAATATTTCACTTCTGATAATATGCTATCATTTATTGGAAACATTGTATTTTGTATAAAATAACTATATGCTTTCGTCAAATCTTCACTGGCTAAATTCGTCAAAGTCGCCGAAGTAAAAATTGTATGGAAATTTTTTCTCAGTTTTACTCTATCGCCAAAAAATAATTCATTGATTTTTTCATTTACATTTGTAGGACAAAGATATATTATTGGATTTTTAGCCTCTTCAGCCCAGACAATATAGTTTTTTTCATCTTGCCATGCTTTGAAAAAGTCTAAAATAATCTCCATATCACTATTGATTTTTCCGCCAGTTTTGCGAATATTTACAGCATGTGCTATCATTATTGCTTCTGCTATTTTATATACATTTTGCAATAAATCAATCGGTATATTTATCTTAAATCTATCAGCATCTTGATGTTGTTTTTGCGCCTGTTGTATTTGATATTTTATCTGCTTATCTATTATCCTAAAAATTTTATCTATGTCGCTAAATACACCATCTATATTTTTAGCTAAATTAGGTGGTATTTTTTTTATGCTTAAATAGCATCTTTTCAATGTATTTACCAATTGCTTTCTAGTCAACATATCTGTATACGAGGAACGCACTTTATCTTCTAAATTATGAGCTTCATCAACAACAATCAAGCTTAATTCTTCAGTAAATAAACCATCTTTCATCTCTCGCTTTAAACGCAAATCAGTAGTGAGCATATCTTGATTGCAAATAATTATGCCCTTTGTCTTTTTCAAATTTAAACGTAAATTATGGTAATGACAAACATCTCGATATTCACAATATTTACATTCACGATAATTATAATTTTTAATTCTAAATTTCTGCCATAAATCTAAAGGAAGTTCAATATTCCAATCACTTGGCTCTTTGCCACCTTGATTTATACATTCATATATTTTTTCATATTGCTTTAAATTTGTTCTATCATCAAAAAATCTTTTAAAATGATATCTACAAATAAAATTAGTCATACCTTTAGCCAATAAAACTTCTGGAAATATTTGTAATTTCTCCATGATATAGCGTATATCACCTTGTAATTGTTCTTGCAAAGTTATAGTTGAAGTAGCTATTACCACTGGTTTTTGTAAATAATAATTGTAATAAATAAGTGGCACTAAATAAGCAAAAGATTTTCCAATCCCTACACCTGCTTCTACCACTAGATTTTTCTTTTGACTGATAGCATCTACTATTTCACAAGCCATCTCTGATTGACCTTCACGAAATTCTAAATTATTATTTTCCATTTCAGGATTTTCAAAGAAAAAACTATATACTTTTTCTCCAATTTCTCGTAAATATTTAGCTTCTAATTTTGATTGCACTATTTTTACCTCTACTATCTATAATTTAATCAATATTGCATTCTTTAAAATATTATTTTATTATAATATAAATCAATTAAAAATAACAAAGGAAGTATTTTTATGGGAGTAATCACAGATAAATTAGGTGCTGATTTAAAACAACAAAAAGATATTCACACTTTTTTAGAAAATAATAAAGATAAATTATTAGATATGAACTTACCTAAATATCTAGATGAACTTTTAGCGCAAAAAAATTTAACAAAATCAGATGTTATCAAAAAATCTGGTCTACCTGTAACTTATGCTTATAAAATTTTTTCAGGGCAAAAACATACTGCTAGAAATCGCATATTAGCTCTTGCTATAGCTATGCAATTAAGTATTGATGAAACAAATCATCTTTTAAATTATGCTGAACATAGTTCTTTATACCCACGCAATCCATGGGATACTATAATCATGTATGCACTTCAAAGACATTTAAGCGTAATTGAAACAAATATATTATTGACTGATGCAAAAGCTTCTCCTTTACTAGAATAAAATTTTTAGGCTAATAATTTTTTCTTTTTATTAGCCTATTTTTTATTCTATATAATGTATTTTTATTTTTTCATTAATTTAAATAATGAAGTTTCCTTTATGCTTTTCAAAAAAAATATGGAACTTGAACCGTATAATCGTAAAGTAACTGATAAATTTTATAAATTACTTAGCTTAAATCGTCATAGACAATTTGGTTATTAATATTTTCAAATAAAAAAGGAAGTCTATATAATAGACTTCCTTTTTATTTTCATATTTATTATTTTACGCCTAAAGTTACTTTTTCACCATTGATGTTCCATTCTTTAGTGAAGCCGTCTAATTTATCGTAAACAAGTTCATCTGCTAAAGTAATTTTCTTAATTGTTTCTGCATTATCCTGCATTAATTTAGCAATTTTTTCATTACCTTGAGCAAATATTGTAATTCTATCCGTTACTTCAAAGCCATTTTCTTTACGCATTGTCTGAACTTTACTGATGATTTCACGAACGAAACCTTCTTCAATGAGTTCATCTGTCAATACTGTAGAAATAGCAATTGTTACATCACCATCACGCTGAGCTGCAAAACCTTCTGTTTGAGTCATTTTTACATCAAGGTCTTCAGGTACAAGTGTGATTTCACCAGAAGAAAGTTCTAATTTCAATGTTTTTGTAGCTTCAAGTTCAACTTTAGCTTTTTGTCCATCAACTTTAGCTAGAGCAGCAGCAATTTCTTTCATCTGTTTGCCGTATTTTGGACCTAATACTTTGAACTGTGGTTTAATTTCATAGTTCAAATATTCGTCCATATTATCTTTGAATTCTACTTTTTTAACATTTAATTCTTCTTCTACAATTTTTGTATAGAATTCATTGAGTTCAAATGGAGCTTTTACATACATAAGAGCAATTGGCTGACGGTTTTTGATATTTGCTTCATTACGAGCAGCACGACCTAAAACTACAGCTTTCAATACTAAGTCCATAGTTTTTTCAAGTTCGCTATCAATAAATACTTCATTTGCAACAGGATAAGCACAAAGATGTACGCTTTCTGGTGCATCTTTTTCACTATTTAAAACAAGGTTTTGATAAATAGCTTCTGTCATAAATGGAATCATTGGAGCTGCGAGTTTAATAACTGTTGTAAGTACAGTATATAAAGTCATGTAAGCATTAATTTTGTTTTGGTCTGTTTCTTTAGCCCAGAAACGATCACGACTTCTTCTTACATACCAGTTAGAAAGTTCATCTACAAATTCTTGAAGAGCTTTTGCAGCTTCTGTGATTTTATAGCTATTTAAATCTTCATCTACAGTTTTAATTAAAGTATTAAGACGAGACAAGCACCATTTATCTAATACAGAAAGTTTATCATATTCAAGGCTGTATTTAGATACATCAAATTTATCAATATTAGCATAGAGTACAAAGAATGCGTAAGTATTCCATAATGTACCCATGAATTTACGTTGACCTTCTTGAACAGCAGCATCATGGAAACGATTTGGAAGCCATGGAGCACTATTTTCATAGAAATACCAACGGATAGCATCTGCACCATGTTGAGCTAAAGCTTTCATTGGTTCTACTGCATTACCTTTAGATTTACTCATTTTACGACCTTGAGCATCTAAAACGTGACCTAATACGATAACGTTTTTATAAGGAGCTTTGTCAAAAAGTAATGTGGAAATAGCGATTAGAGAATAGAACCAACCACGAGTTTGGTCTACTGCTTCAGAGATGAAATCTGCTGGGAATTGTTCTTCAAAGAGTTCTTTATTTTCAAATGGATAATGCCATTGTGCAAAAGGCATGGAACCAGAGTCAAACCAGCAGTCAATAACTTCTGGAACACGATGCATTTCTTTACCACAATGAGGACATTTAATAGTTACAGCATCAATGAATGGACGATGTAATTCAATATCATCAGGGCAATTATCAGACATGGATTTTAATTCTTCGATAGAACCGATTGCATGTTGATGACCGCATTCACATTCCCAGATATTAAGTGGAGTACCCCAATAACGGTTACGAGATAAGCCCCAATCTTGAACATGTTCGAGCCAATCGCCAAAACGACCTTTACCGATAGATTCAGGAATCCAGTTTATTGTTTTATTATTAGCAATTAATTTATCGCGAACAGCTGTCATGCGAATGAACCATGTTTCACGTGCATAGTATAAAAGTGGAGTATCGCAACGCCAGCAATGTGGATAACTATGTTCAAAGTTAGGTGCAGAGAATAATAAACCTTTTTCTTCTAAGTCTTTTAAAATTTTTGGATCTGCTTTTTTTACAAATACGCCTGGCCAATCAGTATCTGCTGTCATGCAACCTTTAGCGTCAACGAATTGTACGAAAGCAATACCATATTCATGGCAAACACGGGAGTCATCTTCACCGAATGCAGGAGCCATATGAACGATACCAGAACCATCTGTAGTTGTTACATAATCATCACAAGTTACGATAAATGCTTTTTTGCCATTTAATTTATTTAAAGCATATGGATAAAGTGGTTCATATTCTTTATATTCAAGAGATTTACCTGGCATTTCTTCGAGGATTGTATAATCTTCGCCTAAAACTTTTTCGCAAAGTTCTTTAGCCATGTAATAAGTGTAATCGCCTTGTTTTACTTTTACATAAGTAATTTCTGGATTTACGCAAAGTGCAAGGTTAGATGGAAGAGTCCATGGAGTAGTTGTCCATGCGAGGAAGTAAGCATCTTCACCTTTTGCTTTAAATCTTACAAATGCAGATTTTTCTTTTATATCTTTATATCCTTGAGCTACTTCGTGAGAAGAAAGAGGTGTACCACAGCGAGGGCAGTATGGAACGATTTTATGACCTTTATATAAAAGACCTTTGTTCCAAATTTCTTTTAATGCCCACCATACAGATTCAATATAATCATTATGGTATGTAACATATGGGTCTTTCATATCTGCCCAATAGCCTACAGCTTTGGAGAATTCTTCCCACATACCTTCGTATTTCCAAACGCTTTCTTTACATTTTTCTACGAAAGGTTCAATACCATATTCTTCAATTTGTTCTTTACCATTGATGCCTAATAATTTTTCAACTTCAAGTTCTACTGGAAGACCATGAGTATCCCAACCAGCTTTACGGATAGTTTTATGACCTTTCATAGCTTGATAACGAGGAATCATATCTTTGATTACACGAGTTAAAACGTGTCCAATATGAGGTTTACCATTTGCTGTTGGTGGTCCATCATAAAATGTGAATACATCTGCATCTTCATGTTGATGTACTTGTTTTTTAAATATATCGTGTTCTTCCCAGAATTTTTCAATTTCTTTTTCGCGTTCTACGAAATTTAGATTGGTATCAACTTTGTTATACACAAAAAAGCCTCCTCTGTATACAAATAATAAATAAAAATTCCAGTATATGAAAAAAACTCTTGCCAAATAGGACAAGAGCAACTGTAATACATAACTAAAAAAGCCTTCACCCAAAACAGGATGAAAGCTGTGCTGTCATTATACCACCTATTTCACATACCAACATATGCAACCCTTTTAACGGAGGGACCCGACACGGTCTATTCTTAAAAATTAATTTCAACCTGTAACTCCAGAGTGATTTTCCATTAAAAACTACTTGTACCAATTTCCAGCAATACATGGCTCTCTGTAACTTTTATTTTTAATTTACTATCTCTTTCATTGTTTTTCTTCTTTGTACTATTGTGTACGCTTGATATAATATCACAATAATAGAAAATGAGCAAGAAAAAATTTACCCTAAACAGTTTACAATTATACAAAATAAAATTGACAAATATAATTTTATCGTTTATAATCTATTCATACTTATTCACTATGAAAACATACATTAAAGGAGGTCATTACCATGAAAATTTATCATAATTTTATGGAACTCGTAGGACATACACCTCTTGTTCAAATCAATAATTATAGTAAACTCCATAATATAAAAACTAATTTATTAGTGAAATTAGAATATTTTAATCCTGCTGGTAGTGCCAAAGATAGAATTGCCAAAGCCATAATTGAAGATGCTGAAAATCGCAGCATTTTAAAACCTAATTCCACTATCATTGAGCCAACAAGTGGCAATACTGGTATTGGTCTTTGTGCTGTAGCTGCAAGTAAAGGTTATAAAATCATCATCACTATGCCAGAAACTATGAGCATTGAACGCAGAAAACTCATGAAAGCTTATGGTGCTGAGCTTGTATTAACAGAAGGTAGCAAAGGCATGACAGGAGCTATCAAAAAAGCTGAAGAATTAGCAAAAGATATACCTGATAGCTTTATTCCTGGACAATTCACTAATTTAGTCAATCGCCAAGCTCACTATATGACAACTGGCCCAGAAATTTGGCAAGATACTGATGGTAAAATTGATATCTTCGTTGCTGGTATTGGTACAGGCGGTACTTTAAGCGGTACAGGAAAATATCTCAAAGAACAAAATCCTAATATAAAAATCATTGGTATTGAACCTCAAACTTCTGCTGTATTAACAACCGGTAAAGCAGGGGCTCACAAAATTCAAGGCATTGGTGCTGGCTTTATACCAGATACTTTAGATACCTCTATCTATGATGAAATCATAACTGTGGACAACGAAGTATGTTTTACAGCTAGTAAAGAACTCACCAAAACAGAAGGTCTTTTGACTGGCATTTCTTCTGGTGCCGCACTTTGGGCAGCTACTCAAGTTGCCAAACGTCCAGAAAATGTTGGCAAAAATATTGTTGTGCTTCTTCCTGATACAGGTGAACGTTATCTCTCTACACCATTATTTGAAGAATAATCTTTCAAACTCAATAACATCATCATATTGTAAATATTTTTATGTGATGATGTTATTTTTATAAGGTATTCATAGTTTTATAATAGGATAAATATATTTAAAAAGGAGAGTTTTCTGATGACAAAAAAATTGGATACAAATAATTGGGCTTTTGAAACTAAACAATTACATATAGGTCAAGAAATACCTGACCCTATAACAAATTCTCGTGCTGTACCCATTTATCAAACTACCTCTTATGTATTTGATAATTGCCAAGTAGCTGCTGATAGATTTGCCTTAAAAGAAGACGGTAATATTTATGGTAGATTAACTAATTCCACTCAAGAAGTATTAGAAAAGCGTATTGCTAGTCTTGAGGGTGGTGCAGGAGCTTTGGCTATAGCTTCAGGTGCTGCCGCTATAGCCTATACAATACAAGCTCTCGCTAAAGTAGGCGACCATATTGTCTGCTCAAAAACAGTATATGGAGGAACATATAATCTTTTTGCTCATACTTTAGTGGATTTTGGCATAAATACAACTTTTGTCGATATTCATAATCTAGATGAAGTCGAAAATGCTATCACAGAAAATACAAAATGTATCTATTTTGAAACTTTAGGCAATCCAAATAGTGATATTGCCGATTTAGAAGCTTTAGCTAATTTAGCACATAAATATAACATTCCTGCTGTTGTAGATAATACATTTGCAACACCATATCTTGTACGACCTATCGAATATGGTGTTGATATCGTCATTCACTCTGCTACTAAATTCATCGGTGGTCATGGCACTTCTCTAGGTGGAATTATCGTAGATAGTGGTAATTTCGATTGGGAAAAAAGTAATAAATTCCCTTCTTTAGTCGAAGCTAATCCTAGTTATCATGGAATTTCTTTCACTAAAGCTACAGGAAAGCTCGCTTTTATCACTAAAGTTCGTGCTATCTTACTTCGAGATCTAGGTGCTTGTATCTCTCCATTTAATGCCTTCTTACTCTTACAAGGATTAGAAACTTTATCTTTACGTGTTGAGCGCCACATACAAAATACACTTAAAGTCATTGAATTTTTGCAAAATCATGATAAAGTCGAAAATGTCAATCACCCTTCTATTACCTCACGCTTCGACCATAATTTATACCAAAAATATTTACCCAATGATGGTGGCTCTATCTTCACATTTGAAATCAAAGGCACAGCAAAAGACGCTCAAGATTTTATCGATAGACTCCAATTATTCTCCTTACTTGCCAATGTAGCAGATGCGAAATCCCTCGTAATTCACCCAGCTAGCACTACTCACTCACAAATGACTACAGAAGAATTATCTGCTTCTGGCATAAAGCCAAATACAATTCGCCTTTCTATAGGTCTTGAAAATATAAATGATATTCTCCGTGATTTAGCTCAAGCTTTAGCATAATAATAAAGCCACATTATATTATTTAAATTTAATATAATGTGGCTTTTATTTAACAAGCTGTAATTCCGCCATCAACGCTCCATACAGCCCCTGTTACAAAACTAGCTTCTGGACTTGCCAAGAAATAAATTACATTCGCTACCTCTTCTGGTCTGCCTATTCTTCCTATAGGATATAAACTACTCGCTTCTTTTATGCCTTCTTCCACATCACCTGCAAATTGATTTCGCGTAAGTGGTGTATCTATATCTCCAGGGCAAACGCAATTTGCTCTGACCTTATACGGTGCTAATTCCAAGGCTAAAGCTTTTGTAAATACGGTCAAACCACCTTTAGAAGCACAGTATGCACTACAAAAGAAATTTCCATTAATACCTGCATCAGAAGATACATTTACAATAGAAGCATTTTCTCCTTGTTTTTTCAAATGAGGAACAGCATATTTACATAAAAAATAAGCTCCTTTCAAATTTATACTCATAATTCTATCAAATTCATCTTCTTCTACATCTTCAATAGCATTTTCCAGATAAATCCCTGCGTTATTCACTAAAATATCTAGTTTTTTATATTTTTCAATCACTGTATCTATGACGCTCTTGCAATTTTTAGCACTACTGATATCTGCTTGAATAAAATCGCAAAATACATCTTTTGTGATAAATGATTTTAAATATTTTCTAGCTTCTATATATTTATCTTTATTTCTACCTACTAAAATCACATTTATTTTATTTACTAAAAATTTTTTAGCACATTCAAGACCTATGCCAGATGTCCCACCTGTGATTAAAGCTATTTTCTCCATAAACTTCACCATTTCTTCATCATTCTAAAAAATAAAGCCGAGTCTAAATATCACGTGATATTAAAAACTCGACTTTACCATTTCTTAACGTTTATTCAATTAAGAATTACTGATTTACAGCTTCTTTTAAAGCTTTACCAGCTTTGAATACTGGGTTTTTGGAAGCAGGAATTTCGATAGTTTCGCCAGTCTGTGGGTTACGACCTTTACGAGCTGCACGAGTTCTAACTTCGAAAGTACCAAAACCAATAATTTGTACTTTGTCATCTTCAACAAGAGCTTTTTGTACACTTGCAAAAACAGCGTTAACAGCTTTTTCTGCATCTTTTTTTGTTAATTCTGCTACTTCAGCAACACTTGCTACTAATTCGGATTTATTCACGAAGATAGCCTCCTTTAAAATTATTATCAAATATAATTGTTCGCCGCTAAAGAGGTATTTCCTCTAAATAAGAGTCTAATATATATATAAATTACGGCAAAACTCTTATTTTGTAAGGATTATTTCACAACATTAAATCCTTATATGATGAGATTATAAAACCACCTTATTATCTCATCATATAAGGACTTAATCAAGTCCTTATTTACATTTATTTAATTATTTTTCATCTTTAAGTTTAGCTTCTTGCCACAATTCATCTAAATCAATCAAAGACAAGCTTTCCCAATTTTGTTGTTTAGCTTTTACTTTTTCTTCAATATAGGAAAATCTTCTTTTAAATTTGCGATTTGTGCCAGCTAAAGCTACTTCTGGGTCTATTTTTAAGAAACGAGAAATATTTACAATTGTAAATAAAACATCGCCTAGTTCTTCTTCTATCTTTTCTTTTTGTCCATCGACAATAGCTTCTTCTAATTCACGAAGTTCTTCTTCTAATTTATCCCATACAGGATCAATGTCTGGCCAGTCAAAACCTACTTTTGCTGCCTTATGTTGCAATTTATAAGCAACCATAAGTGATGGTAAATCTTTTGGTACACCATCTAATATAGAAGTTCTTTCTGTTTTTTCCGCTTGTTTAATAGCTTCCCAATTAGCTAAAACTTCGCCTGCATCTTTTACATCGACATCACCGAAAACATGTGGATGACGGCGAATTAATTTTTCAGTTATACCATCGATAACATCTTGCATGGAGAATAACTTAGCTTCTTCTGCCATGCGAGCATGAAATACTATTTGCATCAATAAATCGCCAAGTTCTTCACAGAGCAATTTTTCATCTTCTAAATCTATAGCTTCAATAACTTCATAAACTTCTTCAATCAAGTTACGACGAAGAGATTTATGTGTCTGCACGATATCCCATGGACAACCGCCTGGGCTACGAAGTGTTTTTACTACATCTTCTAGTGGCTCTAAATCAAAAGTTTGCTCATTTTTTGGCATTTTTCCTATATATAAACTTGTCAAATGGTCAATATGAGGTTGACGGTCTAATTCATATAGAGGAATTTCGCGAATTTCTTCATCTGGCAAACTCAAATTGCGAATGAATGTTACAGGATAATCTTCTGGATAATTTTCCATCAAAGTCAATTTTGTATCTGAAGCTACGTGCTGATTATATACTTGCGTGATTACAAGTGCTGATGGCATTTCACTTGGTAAGTTTTCTAAATCGCAAGCATCTAAAATAGTAAGCCCATCAATAGGGTCTATATTTAAGCGCTGATATAAAACTTCCATAAAGCTCATACCTGGCATGATGTTTAATTTCACATCAGCTTCTTTGGCTTTTTGTCTGATAATCACTACTGTTCTTTCTGCAACAAGTGGACTACCTGGAACAGCATATACTACATCATGACCATTTTTAGCTTCTTCAATCAATTTTTGAGCAATACTATTATACACATCATCAAAAGAAGCCCCTTGTTCATAAAATTCATCACAAGAAGTATACACTACATTTCGTTTATCTAATTCAGCTACTGTAGGGTGAATAGCAGTACGCAAAATCAATTTATCTGTATTTGTTATTTTATCCCAAGTATCTAGAGTAATAAGACCAAAATCGCCTGGTCCTAAGCCTACAATTGTTATTTGTCCCATATTATACCTTCCACTTCTTTCAGAAAAAAAGTAACCGCTGTGGAAAACCGTGCGGTTACTATGGATTGTGATTACTATAAATATAAAGCAAGAAAAGTGATTTGTCAATCAAAGATTGCAATAAACTAAGGTTTCATAAGGTTTTAATGCAATTTTTTTGCTTTTGCTTCATTTTTATAATTATTTAATATGCATTTGTAATTTAAAAGGTCATATGGCAATTCTATTTCATATGTTGTTGGATAAAAATTACAGATTACAATTAATTTTTGACCTTTATAATTGCGTCCATAAGCAAATACTCTTTTATCTTCGCAAAGTAATGGTTTTATATCTCCATAAGCTATCACATCATAATTTTTACGCAACTGAATTAATTTTTGATAATAATAGAGAATAGAGTCCTTATCTTCTAAACTATTTTTTACATTTATCTCAGTGTAGTTATCTGCTGTCTGTATCCAAGGAGTTCCTGTTGTAAATCCTGCATTTATACTATCATCCCATTGCATAGGAGTTCTTGAATTATCACGAGAATGTACATCTAAAATCATCAAAGCTTGCTCTTTTGTCATGCCTTTATCCTGTAAAATTTGATAATGATTTAAACTTTCTACATCGCGATATTGTTCAATGGATTTAAAATGAGGATTAGTCATTCCGATTTCTTCACCTTGATAAATATATGGTGTTCCTCGCAAACAATGTATCAATGTTGCCAACATTTTGCCTGATTCTTTATGGTATTTATCATCACTACCAAAGCGAGATATTACACGTGGCTGGTCATGATTGCACCAAAAAACAGCATTCCAAGCATTATTTTTTTCCATATTTATCTGCCAATCAAAAATCAACTGTTTCAATTTCATAAAGTCAGTTGGTACAAGTACCCATTTTTCATTGCCCATAAAATCCACTTTTAAATGATGGAAAGTAAATACCATAGAAAGTTCGCCTGTTTTTTCACCAGCGTATTTATAACAATTTTCCATAGTAGTGCTACTCATTTCACCAACAGTGATGATATCTTTGTCTTTAGCAAAACTATCTCTAGCTAATTCTTGTAAAAATTCATGAATGCGTGGCCCATCTGTATAAAAGCTTCTGCCATCTCCATCTACAGAGAAATCATCTTCAAAACCAGCCTTACTGATTAAATTGATGACATCAAAACGGAAACCTTTTACACCTTTTTCCATCCAAAAACGCACGATATTTTTACCAAATGCGAGCGTAAAGCCCCTAAATTTATTTATGGGGATATAAGC
>Oklahoma_p1__coassemble_886_pt1 | contig 13485 bp, 9 predicted proteins | sample Oklahoma_p1__metabat2_high_PE_011 | metagenome-assembled genome bin Oklahoma_p1
AGTTTCAATTAGTAGCCTAATTAATATGTCCAATATTTTGGGTGCACATCAATTTTTCTTCGCTTTTTTTATTTTTTATTTTGGATAAAAAATAAAACTGTGCTTTAATTTTTATTTTAAAGCACAGTCTTTTTTAGATTTTAAAGTTTTCAATGATACTATTATAAATATTATCTAGTTCTTCTTGTGTTGGTTGATTAGCAATACGAATCATATCATGGAAGATATTGAGTCCTGCTTCTTCAAGTTCTTTTTGTACGAGAGCAATGCTTTGTCCACCCCAGCCATAAGAACCAAAAGCTAAAGCTTGACGGTCGTTTTTCTTAGGTACTAGACCTTTGAGATAGCATAAGAAGGCAGCTACATTTGGCATCATACCATTATTTAAAGTAGGAGAGCCAACAGCGATATATTTACTATCAAGAACTTCAGTCATAATATCAGAATAATGATTAGTTTTTAAATCGAAGAATTTTGCACAAATTCCTTTTGCTTGGAATGCTTCTGTGATTGTTTTAGCCATAATTTCTGTAGAATTCCACATGCTGTCAAATACTACAACAGCTTTATGTTCATCTGCTTCAAAATTGCTCCATTTTGCGTATAAATCTAAAATATCTTTAATATGTTTACGCCAGCTTATGCCATGACCTGTTAAAATCATGTCAATATCAAGTGTGGAAACTGTTTTAAGAGCAGTTTGAGCTTGACGACCATAGAGCATTAAAATATTAGCATAGTATTTTTTCGCTTCATGCATTAAAACAGCATAATCAACTTCATCATCAAAACGTTCATTAGTAGCGAGATGTTGACCAAAACCATCATTAGAGAAAAGAATTTTTTCTTCTGGGCAATAAGTAACCATGCTATCTGGCCAATGAAGCATAGGTACAGGAACGAATTTTAAAGTGCGTTTACCAATATTTATGCTATCACCGGCTTTTACGCCCTGGTAAGTATGTTCACCGCAGAATTTAGCAATATTTTTTAAACCATTTGGTTGGCTGACAAAAATAGTAGCATTAGGGCATTTTTGAGCGATTGCATCTAAAGAACCAGAATGGTCAGCTTCTAAATGATTGCAAACAATGTAATCAATTTTTGCTGGATCAATGATAGAAGAAATACGACTTAAGATTTCATCACTAAAAGTTTTTTTAGTAGCGTCAATTAAAGTGATTTTTTCATCAAGTATTAAATAGGCATTATAAGTGCTACCGCGTCCAGTTTCATAACCATGAAAATTGCGAACGGACCAATCAATGGCACCTACCCAATAAATATCATCACGTATTTTAGTAGCTTTCAAGATATCTTCCTCCTGTAAAAATAGTTTTATAGAAATTAAAAATTAGCTGTTTTATTTACAGTAATTATTATACAATTTCAAAACTATAATTACAACATATAGGTAGGGTTATTTAGCAACAAATTGAGAAATATTATCATTTATTTCTTGAGCATAGATTTTTTTGGCGATAACATCACCATGTAATCCGTCCATAGCATATTCTGTTGGCAATATTGGTGGACTGTTCAAAGCTTTTGCTGTATCAATATGTGGCTGTGTGCGAATGAAATCGTTAACTAAATTTAAATTATATTGCCATACTTCAGAGGTTTCTTCATTGAATACTTTTTTTATATTATAAGGATTTATAGGTGCTAAAGTGAGCAGTATAGGTGTGATATTATTTTCATAACATTTTTCTTGGATTGTTTTTAAATCATTGATTACATTTTCGGCAGGCATACCAGCACGAAGACTATTAGTTCCTCCCATGATTAATAAATATTGTGGGTGGAAAGGCAGTACATCATCATCAAAACGTTGTACCATAGTTTCGCTTGTATCTCCGCTACAAGATAAATTAATAGTAGGGAAATTTAAATAATAAGCATAACTATATGCCCAATCTGCTGGACCAAAAGATAAATGCCCACCTCCATGACTGATACTATCGCCAAAAATTGCGATTTTCCAATTGTCTTGAGGTTCATTTTTGAAAATTTGAGCATCAGAATATACACCAACAGGATTTCCTTCATCATCTAAACCGCGTACACGCCAATAAAAAGTGCCAATACGAGGTTTTTCATCATAAAGTTCACCACCTGTGATTATTTTGGCATAAATACGATATTTAGAAGGTGTTGTGCCATTAGGATTTTCTGGAATGTTATCTGTAACTTCTATTTCAAATTGAGTGGCATTTGCATTAGGAATAAACGAATAAACAGGATAGAGAAGTGTAGTACCGTTTTTTTCATTATAAATAATATGTGGTATAGGTGCGTTCATTTGAGGTGCTTGGTTAGTGGCATATAGTTCCTCTAGAGCCGAAAATTTAGTGATAGGATTGTGGTCTATATCCATAGAACGAATACGCCAATAAAGAGGAGTCTTTCCGTTCAGCGCATTTGGGGCAATTTGAGTCAAATCAAGTTGTTTGGCGTTTGTATAAACAGAGGCTGTATAATATAAATGTTCAGAAGATAATTCTTCATCACTTAAATCATCAGGAATGGTATCAAATAATTCTAATTCATAATAAACAGCATTTAAATCTTCTCTCCATTCTAAAAGAGGCATATTATTGCTAGGGTCTTGTAGAGGAAAGTGAGATAAAGCTACTAAGGCTGGTGCTAATGGAGTTTTTTCTGAAGTTGATATTTGGGCTGTGTTTTTTGTTTCTGCATCAATAGTATCATTATTTTGTAGGGATAAATGCCAACTTAAAGTTATTAAAATTAAAATGATAAATAAAAATTTTTTGTTCATAAATAAAAATCCTTCATATATAAATAATAACAGATAGTTAAAAAGATTATATACCTAGGATTTGACTCTAAGTCAAGAAAAAAATAAAATTTTAAATGTTTTTGAAGAAAGACTAGATTTTTTAGAGCTTTATGTGGTACAATATATATCGCGTCTAGCTATTGAATACATAGTATTTAATCTAGCCATCTTGCAAATTGTTTTATAACATGATAAACTATTTTGGTACAATTATAATGATGAAAGGGTGAATTTCTTGCCAAACATTAAATCTTCTATTCTCAGCGTAAAAACAGATGCTATGCGTCGTGCAAAAAATGTTTCTGCTAAATCTGCTATAAAAACTGCTTCTCGTAAAGTTCTTGATGCTGTTGCTGCTGGCAATGCTGAAGAAGCAAAAGCATTACTTGTAATCGCATGCAAAAAAATAGACCAGGCTGCTGCTAACAGATTATTCCATAAAAATTGTGCAGCTCGCCGTAAATCTCGTTTAGCTCGCCGAGTAAACAGCTTAAGCAAATAATTGCTAATCAAAGTAAGGACTGATTTCCAAAAGAAAGCAGTCCTTTTTCGTTTTTATAGATAAATTAATTTATTTTAAGGAGAAAGTTTTATTAAAGATGAATATAGAATATTTTTTAATAAAAAAATGCCATTAAAATAATGGCATAATCTTATATATTAAGAGTAAAATAAATTATTTTTATTAGATTTTAAAGACAAAATTTTATAAGAAGATTTTCGATTAAAGCAGGCTCATTAGAGCCTGTTTTTAATTTATAATCAGCATCAGCTATATCTATGATCATTTGTTGAATTTTATCTAAACTGAAATTTTGAGTTTGTTTGATGATTTTTTCAGTGATAAATGGATGTAATTTTAAAATAGAAGCTATTTGTTTTGTAGATTGACCTTCACTGAGATAAATTTTTACATGCCAAAGCTGGTCTATTTGACGAGCTAAGAATTTTAATAAACGCAGTGGATGTATACCTGCTTGTTGTTGAATGGTAAATAATTCTAAGGCTGTGGCAATATCTTTATTGCCTAAAGCTTCCCAAAGGCGAAATGTGGAAATTTCAGGGATACTAGAAAAATTATTTTCAAGAAATTGGCGATTGATAAGTGTTTTTTGTGGATAGAGTGTGAGTTTTTGTAATTCTTGGTTTAAAAAGCCAAGGGAGATTTTTTCCATGGATTTTATAGCTTCTAAAAAATAAGCATAAGCTTCTCGATTAAAGCGGAGATTTAACTCACGAAGGCGAGAGTTGAGCCAGTCATTAATATTCCAATAAGCTATAGCTTCACATTCTACTATAGTGCCAAATTTTTCAATAGTTTTAATGAGTTTTCTGCGTTTATCAATTTTGCCTAAGTTATATTGTAAAATCAATATACTATAATCGGGCATATTGGCGATATAATCTAAAAATAATTGTTCATCTTCTTTATCTTTAGCAGATAACTTGTCTTGAAATATCTTCAAATCTTTAGCGATGATGATATTATGTTCGCTGAAAAAAGGAGAACTATCTAATGCTTGTAAAATAGCTTTTGTATCAGCTGTGCTATCAAAATATTGAACAGCTTCTTCGTCGTTTTGTGGATTTAATAACGTCAGTAATTTTTTGAGATAATTTTCAGCTAAATATAATTCTTCACCAGTGATTAAATAGACTGATTTTAATTGTTTAGCTTGTAATTGTTTTATTGCATCATTATATTTCATGAGAAATCCTTTGCTTAAAATATATTAATTTAAAAATGTTTTGAAAGAAAAATTATAGCCATCAGTATAAATTATTATAGCTCCCTTTTCATCTGTGCGGAGAATTTTTGTAGGCAGATTATTTAACCTATCGAGAACTTCTTTGCTAGGGTGACCAAAGCTATTATATTTACCCACAGAGATGATAGCTAATTGAGGTCGTACATGTTCTAAAAATTCTTGTGAAGAAGATGTTTTAGAGCCATGATGAGCAACTTTTAAAATTGTAGAGGCTATATTTTTATTTAACAAATATTTTTCCTGTGTTTGCGGTAAATCACCTGTGAATAACACAGAAAAATTATGATATGTTAATTTTAGTACATTTGAACTATCATTGCTAGATTTTAAATTTTCTTTTTCATCATTTTGAAGAAATTGGAAATGAATATCTTCTAAATTAAAAGCAGTGTTTTCCTTGGCTACAATAGCTTTGGCTAATAAGGGATTATTTAGTGGTAATTTTAAAATTTTAGCATATAAATCTTTATCTTCATCAGCGATAATTAAATGATTTACAGGTATTTTTTGTAAAATGGAACTAGCTCCACCACTATGGTCAGCGTCAGCATGGCTCAAAATTAAATAATCTAATTTATTGATACCATAATGATGTAAATAGGGTAAATCCACATAAGAGCCAATATCAAAATCAGAATTAATAGAACCACCTGTATCAATGAGTATACTATGTTGATGGGGCGTGATGATAAGGCAAGCATCACCTTGACCTACATCAATAAAGTGTATTTGTAGAGGAGAAGGCTTTATCATAAAATAACAAGAAAAAATAATCAGGCTAATACTACAGATATAAGTGATAAATTTATATTTTTGTAAAAGTAAATATAAGTATTTGCGAATTTTGATATTTAAAGTTATAAAAATAAGGGAGTAATAAATTAAAATAGCTGGAAAATCTAATGGCGGTACATAAATACTAGCAAAGGGAATTTTGGTAAGTAAAAAAGTTGCTTCATTGCTTATGCTTAAAATTAAGCTGGCAAAAATAAATAAAATTTTAGTGATAAAAGGAAAGATAAATCCTAAGATAAAAGCTATTAAACCTAAGATGATGAGAATTTCCAATAGGGGAATAATGATTAAATTGGCTAGTAGGGAGCTAAGAGATAAACTGGTGAAATACCAAATAATAATAGGAAAAGCAAAGATTTGAGCACTCATGGTTAAAGCTAAATTATCTATTAATAGTGAAGGCAATTTTAATTTATTTAATTTAGAGCGTAATATGGGCATTAAATAGACAAGACCAGCTGTAGAGGCAAATGAAAGCTGAAAACTTATATTGAATAATAATAGAGGATCAAAGAGCAATAAAATCAAAGCAATAATACTTAATAAATGTTGAGCCGTAGATTTTTCCTCAAGATATAGAGCGATAATGCTAAGTAATCCCATTATGCTAGCACGCATAACAGGTACACTAGCACCGCATAGAATAGTATAAAAAATAATGAGGATTAATAATAAGATTAGATTAAAAAAGCGAGGCAGATGTAAAAATTTACCTAAAGATAATAAAAATAGAGAAATCAAGCTGATATGAGAGCCTGATACGGAAAGAATATGAATAATTCCAGTGATGGAGTAAGCTTCTAAGATGTCTTTTTCGATATTATACCCACCAAACAGCATAGCAAAAATCATATTAGCATCATTTTCAGGCATTGTTTGATACATGGATTGCAAAAAAGATTGCTCGATTTGATAGCAAAATTCTTGAAGCGAGAATTTATCAGATGTGTTTAATATTTTTAAATTTTGTTTACCAATGGAAAATGTAGCATAGATACCTTCTTCTTGGGCAGAAAGCTCACGATCGACTAAATTGGGATTGTGATAATTTTGGATTAAGCGGATAGTACCTGTGGCAGAAATCGTATCATTGATTTTAGCAAGATTATCTAAATTTTTTTGTTTTTGATAAAGATAAACTTTTCCTGTTGTAGTTTTTTCTTCCTTTTGCTTGATGGATTTAGTATCAACAACATATGTTAAATGATATATACCAGCACTGTCTTGGCGGATTTTAGGCATTTGACAGATAATACCAGTTAAAGTGATTTCTTGATTGTCATAGTTTTTTATATTGTCATCGGCAATGAAGGTAAAAGAGAGATAACGCATTACACCTAAAAAGAAAAACAAAATAAGATATAGTAAAAATGTGAATTTATGTTTACGCAAAGTAAAATAGAAGGCTAGTATTAGATTTACTATAATTAAACAAAAAAGGTGTGTATATGACTTAGAAATTTCAGGAATTTTCATCGTCATATACACACCTAAGCTGTAGAAAAGAATTATAAAATTAATGAAAAGTAAGGGCGATTGCCCATAATGTATTTTAATCATAATATGCCTTCTTAAATAATAAAATAAATCATTTGTTAGATTTAAAAGATTTTAAGTACAAATTTTATCTTGCATTTTGCTAAATTTAGCTTCACCAATACCTTTGACATTTTTGATATCTTCGATAGAAGAAAAATTACCATGTTCTTGGCGATAATCGATGATTTTTTGAGCAGTTGCAGGGCCAATTCCAGGTAAAGTATCTAAATCTTCTTTTGTTGCAGTATTTATATTGATTAAATTAGAAGATGAATTATTATTAGGACTGTTGGAATTAGTATCATTTACCTGTTCATTAGAATTGTTGACAGGTGTTTTACTGCTCACTTGAATTTGCATACCATCAGTTAATTTTTGAGCTAAATTGATTTTGGTTTTATCTGCAAGTGGTGTAAAATCGCCACAGGCTTTAATTGCATCAGCAATGCGACTATCACTAGGTAATTCAACTAAACCAGGAGAATTGACTTCGCCAGAGACATAAACAGTGATTGTAGTATCTTCTTGTTTATCTTGAGTCTGTGTTTGCGTATTATCGGTGATAATAGGAGTAGTATCTTCTTGTGTGTAAAGATAATAAAAGGTTGAAACACTAGCAAATAGAGCTATACAAAATAAAATAAGTAGCGATTTTTTATACATAGGCATATAAATCATTCTTTCTAATTATAAAAACAAAAAGGAAATATTAATTTTTTAAATCTTGGCATTTAGCGATTAAATCAAGTACAGCGAAATCTTTATGTTTAATATCTTTTAACACTACTAAAGCATTTGGATATTCGCCATTTTGACAGAGCAGATAGCCAAGATTTTTTAAGATGAAGTCATTTTCATCATCTAAAAGTAGAGCTTGGCGCAATAAAAAAATAGCTGATTGAAGATTATTATGTGTGCGGAAAATATCAGCTAGATAATTAAATAGCCAAATTTTTTTCTTATAAGATAAAACTTGAGACATGATGCATTGACTCACTTGCTCGCAAGGTGTGGCTAAAATAGTAGAAATATTTTCTTTATTGGCTATTTGCATATCCCAAATTTGATTGATTGTATTTTGTAGAGCTGGATTTATATTGGTATTAGTATCAGGCATGATGACTCCTTTTGCACTATTGATAACAGTGGATTGATGAACAGTTAAATTGTGATTAACAGGATTTTTTTGCTTTTGTGTCTTTAAAGACTGTCTACGTTGTTTTTGATAAGTATTTAGATTAGGACAACGGCGCATTAATTTATCAGCTTTAAATATTTTTTTTAGTTTTTCAATAAGCATATCTAAAAGTTGATAATCTTTTTCATTTTTTAAAGTGATTTTATTGGATAATAGATGATTTAATGTAGTTAAAGCTTCTTCTTTTTTCCCATGGACTAATAAAAGTTGGATTTCTAAAAGTAGACTACGGCAATCTTGTGGAGATTGAGCTTTTAACTTTTGTGTCCAATTGAAAGCGCGTTCATAATCATGTAAACATAAATAAGTATCAGCTAATTCGTAGATGATATCACTATCTACGATATTTTTTTCAAATAATAATTGAATGCAAGATAGAGCTTCTTCATAGAGTTTTTGTTGTTTGAATTGATGGATTTCCAAAAGAAAATCATCTTTAGTCATTTCATTTGAAGATGGCTTATTATTGGTAGTGATATTTTGAGTTGATATTTCTTCTGTAGTTGTATCTTCTGAGGAAGATGGATAGAGATTTTTAAATACGCAGTAAGAAGTATCAGAAGTGTTTGGTTGATTAAAAGAGGTTTGTTGAAACCATTTTGGACGTTTTTTCAAAAAAATACCTCCTTTGAAGGCTTTGTAGGTAAATTGATATTGGCTTGACTAGCTAATACTAGCCCGCTTACAGTTTTAGCGCCATGATTTTTTAAAACCATAGCACAATTTTTTAGTGTACTGCCTGTGGTGAATATATCATCAATCAATAGACATTTGCGATTTTTCACATCAACATAATCTTTTAAGGTAAAAGCATTGGCTAAATTTTCTTGACGTTCATGGCGTAGTAATTGATATTGTGATTTAGTTTGTTTTGTACGCTCAAGAATATCGCAATAATGAAAATGATGTTTATCAATCCATGGTTTAAAAATTTTTTCAACTTGATTAAAACCACGTTTTTTTAATTTATTTTTGTGTAGGGGTACTGGGATTATCATATCGTAAGTGGAAAAATCCCAGTCTTCATCTAAATATGAAAATAATGGTTTTAAATAAGCTAAAGTGGCAAATTTATTTTGATATTTTAATTCGTGAATTAAATTCTTAAGTCCTTTATCGTATTTACCTATAGCTATAATAGGTGAAATATATTGCCGAATATTTTCATCATAAGCTAGATTTTCATTGCGGATAATTTCTTCTAAACAAGAAGGACACCACATACCTTTTTGTTCTACATAAGCGTTACAAGAAGGGCAATGGCTAGGAAATAGAAATTGCATAATAGCTTGATAGATATTATTTAACATGATAAAGAACTCTTTTCCAAAATAAAATAGCTTAAATTAATTTATGGGCTAAACGTTCAGCAAGCAGTGTATATCTTTTTTGTGTTCGATTACTTTGAATAGCAGTCATCAATGCTTTTTTTGAGCCAATGATGATGACTTTTTGTTTGGCTCTGGTGATAGCTGTATAGAGTAAATTTCGTTGGAGCATGATATAGTGGCTAGTTGATAAAGGTATGATGACTACTTTATATTCACTGCCTTGACTTTTATGCACACTTGAGGCATAAGCTAGAGTTAATTCGTTTAGTTCATTTTTTTCATAGGTAACAATATGGTCAAAATAATCTACAGTTAATTTTTCGTTGTTGACATCTTGAATAAAACCAATATCGCCATTAAATACATTTTTTTGGTAGTTATTGCGGATATGCATGACTTTATCGCCAACGCGAAATGTTTGTGAAGAATATTTTAATTCATCTTGATTTTTTTTAGGATTTAATTGTTCTTGAAGCATTAGATTTAAATTTTCTACGCCACATAAAAAGCGGTGCATAGGAGATAAAATTTGTACGTCTTTGAGAACATCAAAACCTTCATGAGGTAAATCTTTAGTACATAAATCAAGGATTTTTTGTGTAATGGAAGTATCGTCATTTAATTCATAAAAGACAAAATCGCTGTATTGTTTGCGAAGGTCAGGCAATCTACCAGCGTTTATGATATGTGCATTTTGGATAATCATGCTTGTTTGAGCTTGGCGGAAAATCTCATCTAAGCGAATAGCAGGGACTTTTTGCGAACGGATGATATCTTTAAGTACAGAGCCAGGGCCTACGGCAGGGAGTTGGTCTGTATCACCGACTAAGATGATGCGACAACCATCTGGTACAGCATTTAAAAAATGGTGCATGAGGACTATATCTACCATAGAAACTTCATCTAAGATAATGACATCAGCATCTAATTGGTCATCGATATCTTTGCTAAAGCCTAATTGTAAATTATCATCTTGAGCTAAATTATTTGCTTCTAACAAGCGATGGATAGTTAAAGCTTTTTGCCCTGTTGTTTCGCTTAAGCGTTTTGCAGCTCGTCCAGTTGGTGCTGCTAGGCGAATTTTTAATCCTTGGGCTTTTAAAATGGATAAGATGCCTTTGATTACAGTTGTTTTACCAGTACCAGGGCCACCAGTGAGTACTAAAACTCCATGATGAAGACAAGCTTTGATGGCTTCTTTTTGTTTTTGTGCAAGTTGGATTTGATTGTCTTTTTCCCATACTTTGATAAATAAAGAGAGATTATCTTCTGATAAAGGCTCAGTTGCTTGTTGTAATTGAAGTAAACGTGTAGCGACTTTTTTTTCAGCATAATAAAGGTATGGCGGATAAATTAAAGTTTCTCCACCGACTATTTCTGTATTTAAAGAGCCATTATCAATGCGTTCTTTTAAAATAGTGAAGATGATTTGATTATTTACTTGCAATATTTTTGCTGTTTTATCGACAAGAGCCATTTCAGGGATACAGCAATGACCATTGTTGCAAAGTTGCATTAAAGCATAGTCTATGCCTGAGATTATGCGTCGTTTATCCTCTCTTTGTATGCCAAGATTAAAAGCCAGTTTATCAGCTGTTAAAAAACCTATGCCTTCTATATCTTGAAATAAGCGATAGATATCTTTTTCCATGATATCTATTGCAAAAGAACCGTATTTAGCAAAGATTTTACCTGCATAAGTATTGGATATACCATGATTTTCTAGCCAAACCATGATTTCAGTGAGTTCGCTTTGTTCAAGATAAGATGTAGAAATTTTTTCTGCTGTTTTTTTGCCAATACCAGGAACTTTTAATAATTCATTTGGTGATTTAGCAATTATTTCTAAAGTTTTTTCGCCAAATTCAGCGACTATTTTCTTTGCCATGGCAGGGCCAATGCCGTTGATTGCCCCAGAAGCTAAGAATTTTTCAATGCCGGATATTTCTGTAGGGGCAACAGTTTTATAAGTTGTAGCTTTAAATTGTTGCCCAAATTTAGGGTGCTTTACCCATTCCCCTTCGATTTCCAATAGTTGCCCAATTAGCGGAGCCATGCCATTTAGGGTAACTGTTATCTGTGTAGAAAGTTTTTCTGGTGATAATTTTAAAACAGTGAAGCGATTATCTTGACTGGCAAAAATAATCGTATCGACTGTTCCACATATTTTTTCCATAAGTAAAGCCTTTCTATTATTTATGATAAATTTATTATTCTATGCTTTATTTGCTAATTCTTCGGTTAATTTATCCCATTCAATATATTTTTCTTCTAGTTCTTGTTCTTTTTGAGCATAAGCTGTAGCTATTTCATGACTTTTATTAGGATCTGCTTGCAGTGTTGGGTCATTCATTTGATATTCTAAGCCTTTTAATTCAGCTTCAAACATAGCGATAGTAGCTTCGCAACGCTGTATCATCATGGTTAATTTTTCACTGCTCATAGCAGAAGCTACATGTGCATTTTTAGGTTTTGCTTGTTCTTGTTTTGTCTTAGGCGTAGTTTTATTTTCAACAGTAGCTTTTTTATTTGAAGTTTCTTGAGTAGACTCAAGTTCTTTTTGCATTTCTAATTTTTTTTCACGATAATAGCTATAATTTCCATTATACTCTGTTAAATGTCCGTTTTCTAATTCACAAGTGAAGTTAGTAACTTTATCTAAGAAATAACGGTCATGGGAAACGACGATAAATGTACCAGGGAAAGCCATCATCGCTTCTTCAATAGCTTCTTTAGCAGGAATATCCAAATGGTTTGTAGGTTCGTCCATTACGAGGAAATTTGCACCAGTTAACATCAATTTCAATAAAGCCAAGCGAGATTTTTCTCCACCGGATAAATCGCCGATTAATTTATAAATATCATCACCTTTGAATAAGAAAGCACCTAGACAGTGGCGAGCTTGTTCATCATTTAAACCAAATGAAGATAAGATTTCATCAAAAACAGTATTGCTAGGGCAAAGACCTTCATGTTGCTGGGAATAATAGCCGATTTTTACACGACTGCCGATTTTGATATTTCCTGTAGGAGATTGTAATTCGCCTAAAAGTAGTCTCAATAAAGTTGTTTTACCAGCACCATTAGGGCCTACGATAGCGACACCATCACCTTTGCGAATTAATAAAGATAGATGTTCAAAGATTTTATGATCGCCAAAACTAACAGATACATCATCAAGTTCAGCTACACGTTGAGCACATTCTTCTGGTTTATGGAACATAAAATAATTAAAACCTGATTTTTGTGGCGGTAAGATAATGCGTTCTAAACGCTGTAATTGTTTTTCACGACCTCTAGCTTGTTTTGCTTTGACACCTGCTTTATAACGACGAATATATTCTTCTGTTTCGCGAATATGTTCTTGCTGTTTAGCATAGGCAGATTCTAAAGCAGCTCGTCTTTGAGCTTTTACTTTCATGGCAGTGGAATAGTTACCATCATATAAAACAGTTGTTTTATTTTCTAAATCTAAAATCTTAGTGGCAACTTTGTCTAAGAAAAAACGGTCATGAGAAATTAAAAGTACGCCACCTTTATAATTGCTCAAAAAGCCTTCAAGCCATTCAATCATTTCAATATCTAGATGGTTTGTTGGTTCATCTAAAAAGAGAAAATCTGGCTCACGAAGTAATGCTTTAGCTAAACAAATGCGAGTGCGTTGACCACCTGAAAATAATGTTGGGTTTTTAGGAAAGTCTTCTTCACTAAAGCCAAGACCAAAAGCAACGCGACGAAGACGGCTTTCATAATCGTATCCGCCTAATTGTTCAAATTTATCAGAAATACGACTATATTCCTTCATTAAATCTTCAAGTTTATTATCATCGTCTAAGTTTTCGATTTGTTTTTCCAATGTAGTTTTTTTCTGTCCGAGAGCAATGATATCAGCAAAAGCAGATAAGAGTTCGTCATATAAATTATCATGAGTGAAATCTGATTGCTGTTGCATATAACCGATAGTATCTACACTATCAATACTGATGCGCCCTGTATCATATTCTTCAATACCTAAAAGACATTTCATTAAAGTGGATTTACCAGCAC
>Oklahoma_p1__coassemble_1159_pt1 | contig 10604 bp, 6 predicted proteins | sample Oklahoma_p1__metabat2_high_PE_011 | metagenome-assembled genome bin Oklahoma_p1
AGTTACAAGTTTATCGTAAATAAATTTTATAAAAATATTTGCAAAATTTATTCAAAAAAGCAGGATTTTTAGCCACATATGCAGAATATAATTAATATAAAATAACTTGAAAATATATTATAATTAAGGCACCAAGGAGGGTTTGGTTATGGATAACGTAAAACGTATTTTAGTTCCAATCGATAGCTCTGAAATTGCTGAACGTGCTATGCAACAGGCTATAAAAATTAATCGCCTTAATGAAGCAGAAGTTCATATTTTATATGTAGCAGATATTAATAAGTTAGCAATTAATGCTTATTTATCTGATAACGTATTGATTGAAATTGAAAAATCAGGTCAATGTATTTTAAATGCAGCAAAAGAATTGTTCCCAGAAGGAATGAAAATTGTTTGTGCATATAGAACTGGAGACCCAGCTGAAGCAATTAGAGATTATGAAAAAGAAATTTCTGCAGATTTAATTGTTATGGGTAGTAGAGGTTTAGGTCTTGTACGAGGTGTATTGCTTGGTAGCGTAAGTAAATATGTGTTAGAACATGCCAAATGCCCAGTTTTGATTGTAAAATAATATAAATATTAATTAAAAAATTAACCCCAATAATTAGTACATTCTAGTTATTGGGGTTTTTATTTTATATTGAATTTAATTTGTATTAATAGGGTTAATATCCACTGTTATATTTTTATCAATATCTACTTTACATTCACGCAAATAATTTCGTAAGGTATCCAAATCATTTGTTTTTAATAGTAAATTAAAGCGATACATTCCTTTGAAATTTGCGATTAAAGATGGAGCAGGGCCCATGACAATAATATTTTTATTATCTTGGAATTTATCTTTGATGAGTTTTTTTAAATTTTGTGCTTTAGTTAAAGCATTTTCTTCATTTTCGTCTTGAATTATTAATTTTATGAGCTGACAAAAAGGTGGATAATACATAGCTTTACGCAATAAAATTTCTTCATTATAAAAATGACTATAATCTTGTTGAATACCGCATTGTACAGCATAATGTTCTAAATTATATGTTTGTACGATTACTTGTCCACGTTTATTTTTTCTACCAGCACGACCAGCTGTTTGAGTTATTAAACCAAAACAACGTTCGCCTGCTCTAAAATCTGGTAAGTTTAGGCTAGAGTCTGCACTTATGATGCCAACAGCTGTTACAGTAGGTATATCATGACCTTTAGCGACCATCTGCGTACCTAATAAAATATCATATAGACCAGCTTTAAATTGCTTTAAGATATCTAGATGAGCGAATTTTTTGCCAGTAGTATCTCTATCCAAGCGAATTATTCTAGCTTGAGGAAATAAAGTGGATAATTCTTCCTCAAGTTTTTCTGTTCCTGAGCCGAAAAATTTGATATATTTACTATTACATTTTGGGCAGATAGTAGGAACGGTTTCTGTGATATCGCAATGATGGCATTGTAAGATACCACGACGATGATAAACAAGTGGTAAATCGCAGTATTTGCATTTGATAACATGACCGCAAGCTCTGCACATTACAAAAGTGGAAAAACCTCTGCGATTTAACATGATGATAATTTGTTCTTTTTTAGCTAGAGTATCTGCAATTAATTCTTTTAATTTTAAAGAAATAATTTTTCGATTGCCCATGCGTAGTTCTTCACGCATGTCCACTCCTTCAATATATGGTAAGGGAAGATTATCTATTCGATTAGGCATTTTTAATAAAACATATTCGCCTATTTGCGCTTTATAATAACTCTCTAAAGAAGGTGTAGCACTACCCATGATTAAAGTAGCATGATAAATTTCAGCCATTTTTTCAATGATATCATGACTGTGGTATCGAGGTGATTCATCTTGCTTATATGAAGGGTCATGTTCTTCGTCCATTACAATTAAGCCTAAATCTTCAAATGGAGCAAATAATGCTGAACGAGCTCCAATGATGATACTTACTTGTTTCGTACGAATTCGCCAAAATGTATCATTTCTTTCCCCTATAGATAATCTACTGTGAATAACAGCGACATCATCAGCAAAATATTCTTTAAAAGAAGTTACTAATTGCCCTGTAAGGACGATTTCAGGAACTAATATAAGGATTTGTTTACCTAAAGCACGTGCTTTTAAAGCCATTTCTATATAGATTTGAGTTTTGCCACTACCTGTAACGCCATATAGTAAAAATTTTTGCTTTCCTTGATGTTGAGCTATTTCTATATTTTTTAAGGCTGTCATTTGCTCTGATGTCAGTTTTTTATCTGCATTTTGTTTAGTAGTTATTTGATGATAACTATCTCGCAATATTTGTTTCTTTTCTAATTTTATATAGTCTAAATCAGCAAGTGCTTTTAATGTAGGTAGAGAGATTTTTTCATTTGATAAATCTTTAGTGGAAGCTTCTTTTATTTTAGCTAAATATAATAAAGCTTTTTTTTGAGCTGGTTTATTTTTTAAAGTTGCTAAAATATCATCATTAACTGTTACATTTAAAGAAGCATAAGTGATATAAATTTTATTAGCTTTTGTTTTATAAGTATAATCTCGGATAATTAGTTTTTTGGAGATGAGTTTATCTAGTAAAGAAGATAAATTATCAATTGTACTGAATTTATGTTGTAAAGTCAATAAATCAGTATTTTTTTGTAGAGAAAGATATTCAAGCAAAGATATTTCAATAGGTGATAGTTTATTTTTAGGGAATAAATCATATTCTTGTTGGTTAATATTAAAAATAGGGCGAATTTGTATACTATTTTTTCCGGGGATAAATAACCGCATAGTTTCGCCTAAAGAACATAGATAAAAATCAGCCATCCATTTGGCGGTAGTATACATTTGAGGTGTAAACCAAGCTTCCGTATCAATAATATCTTTGATTTCTTTTAATTTAGTTATATCTATATTATGTTCATTATTTGCATATATTTTAATAATAAAGCCTTCCATAATTCTATTGCCGAAAGGCACTAAAACACGACAACCTTCTTTTAAAATATCAAATTTCTCAGGAATTATATAAGTGTAAGCCTTAGCAATACTTTTAACGGGAATATTAATATATATATCTGCAAGTTTTTTCATATAATCACGTACCTAATCAAGTAATATGTTTATATTATAATATATCTATTTGATTTTAGAAAATAAGAAAATATAAGAGAGGATATTTTATATGTATTACAGAATTTTATAATTAAAATAATTTGCGTGAAGGAGAATTTTTATGAATCCATTATTAAGAAGATTATTGCTAATTATATTGGGAATATCAATAGCATTTTCGTTTTTATCGTTTTTTTCGGCAAAATAGATTGAAAGGAGATTTTAGAATGTTAAAAAACAGAATTAAAAAATCTATTGGTGTTTTAACTATGGCATGTTTTCTAGCAACACCTATTAGTTATGTCATAAGTGCAAATACAACAGAGGCTGCTCCGCCACCTTCACCTAGACATGGTCGTCATAGATAAAGAAAAACCTCTGATAAATTATTTATCAGAGGTTTTTTATATAATATTATTATAAGCCAGCTTGTTTTCTTAATGTTTCAGCTTTGTCAGTATGTTCCCAAGGAAGATCTACATCTGTACGACCGAAATGACCATAAGCTGCTGTTTGAGCATAAATTGGACGACGTAAGTCTAATTCTTTGATGATACCTGCTGGACGAAGGTCAAAGTTATCATTTACAAGTTTTGTGATAACGTCTTCAGTTACTTTATTAGTGCCGAAAGTATTGATGCTGATAGATACAGGTTTTGCAACACCAATAGCATATGCTAATTGGATTTCACATTTATCAGCAAGACCAGCAGCTACGATATTTTTAGCTACATAACGAGCTGCATATGCTGCAGAACGGTCTACTTTTGTTGGATCTTTACCGGAGAAAGCTCCGCCACCATGACGAGCCATACCACCATAAGTATCAACAATGATTTTACGACCAGTAAGACCAGTATCACCTTGTGGACCACCGATAACGAATTTACCAGTAGGATTGATGAAATATTTTGTTTCAGCTGTTAAAAGTTCAGCAGGAACAACAGGTTTAATTACTTTTTCCATGAGGTCTTGTTTAATTTGTTCTAAAGTAACATCTGGGTCATGTTGAGTAGAGATAACAATAGTATCTACAGCAACAGGTTTACCATCTTCATAAACAACTGTTACTTGAGTTTTACCATCTGGACGAAGATAAGAGAGTTCACCAGATTTTCTAACTTCAGTAAGACGACGAGCGAGTTTATGAGCTAAAGCGATAGGAAGAGGCATATATTCAGGAGTTTCATTTGTAGCATAACCGAACATCATACCTTGGTCACCAGCACCAAGATCTGTTTTGTCTGCTTCGCCTTCTTTTGCTTCTAAAGATTTATCGACACCCATAGCAATATCAGGGGACTGTTCATCAATAGATAAAGAAATACCACAAGTATCGCAGTCTAAACCGAATTTTGCACGAGTATAACCGATATTGCGGATAGTTTCACGAACGATAGATGGAATATCTACATAGCAATCGGTGGATATTTCACCAGCTACATGGATTTGACCAGTCATAGCGAAAGTTTCACAAGCTACACGACCATTTGGATCTTTGGCTAAAATTGCATCTAAAATGCTATCAGAAATTTGGTCTGCTACTTTATCAGGATGACCTTCAGTAACAGATTCAGAAGTAAATAATACTTTGTTGGACATTTAGGAACCTCCTAGTATATTTTTTTATATCTTAACAATTAAAAAATAACATAAAAAAAACTCTCTAAACTTAAACGCGAGAGAGTTTATATCCATCTCTCATCTTCTAAGTAAAACTTAAAGGATTTGGCACCGTTTGATAAATGCTCAATGGTTGCCGCAACGTCATTGGGCCAGTCCCTCAGTTGCTCTTGATGAGTTATTCTATATAATTGCTAATCATTATCATATAGAAAAAATAGATTTTTGTCAATATCTTTGTTATAAAAATAATTTATTATTCTAATCTAAAATATAAATAAGAAGGCTCCTAAAATAGAAGCCTTCTTGGAGATTTTTATTAAATCATATTGTTTCTATAAGTTGCATAGAGTTCTTTTAATTCTTCCATTTTATCGTACATTTCTACCTGTAAGCTAGAAGCTGTAGCAAAATCTCCAGAATTTAAAGCATTGATTAACTGAGTGAATAAGGATTTATTATCGATGCTGTCTTTAGCAAGATAATAACGAATGCGGTTGAGTTTATTCCAGTTGTAAGAATCTTCATCAGTTACATATGCAGATTTAATTTCTTTAAATTTGCTGATAAGCATACGATTTTCAGGAATAATACGGCTGATAAGTTCAGTTTTCCAACGAATTAATTCACCTTCAACAAATGCATCAATAATTTTATCGCTGAATGCTTTACCTTCAGTTAAAACTGCACGTTTTTCAGGATATTTTTTCAAGTTAGAGAAGTTTTCCCAAACTGTTGCAGGATGTACACCAAAACGTTGATGACGTTCTTCTTCAGTGTAATCTTCAAATACATCATCTTCAGCACGATAAGCACGGTCTTTTTCTAAGTAACCAGCATCATCACCTACATCTTTGGAGATTTCAGCAAGTAATTCAGCAGTAGTTTTAGTAACAGCGTATTTAACACCATCAAGGATAGATGTATAAATAGCAGCAAGTACAAGATAAGTGTTTGTATATGGATTACAAGCGCGAAGTTCAAAACGAGTAGCTTTTGGATTGTTAACATCACGAATAAGACCAGCTAAGATTGTACGGTTACGAGATGGAACTTCTGGTTTATGACCTAAAGAAGTAACGATACATACAGGAGCTTCAAAACCTGGTTTTAAACGATTTAAAGAGTCATTAGTTGCGGATACGAATGGGTTGATAACTTCATAGTTTTTAAGTAAGCCCATGATAGCACCATAACCTACAGCACTCATGAAGTCTTTTTTCATATCAGTTGGAGCAAATAAGTTTACGAAAGAACCATCATTCATGATAGCACCAATACCGAAATGAGTATGTTCACCATTACCAGCAAGACCGATCATAGGTTTTGCTTTGAAGTTTACTTCAAGACCATTTTCACGGAAGATTTCTTTTACAAGGATACGAACAACGAGTTCATTATCAGCAGCTTGAAGTGCATCAGCGAATTTCCAGTCAATTTCTACCTGTTCGCAAACATGAGTCATATTACCATCAGTATCCATATGACCTTTCATACCACCAACTTCTTTATGACCCATTTCAGGGGAAAGACCATAAGCTTCAAGAGCTAACATGCACTGTTCAAGAGCTGTACGAACAGCACCGCGTGTACGTTGCCAATATTGTTCTTGCATAACCTGAGATGCGGACATTTCAGGGATATCTGCTTCACTAAGTGGAGTTTTCACCCAGAATTCAAGTTCAGTAGCGGAAGTAAATACGATATCTTTTACATCTGCGCCATTGATGTGTTCTAAGCCGGAGATTTTAGCATTATTTTTAAAGAGATCTAATAAACCTTTTTTTACATAAGTTAAAGTGTTAGCTAAGATGGAACGGGAGTCTACAGCTTTGCCATCATGAATAAGAGCTGCAGGAATACGGAGAGTACCAACTGGTTTACCGAGTTCATCATCATAGCTTTCGATATTGTAATCAACGAACCAATTAACAGTAGGATCAATTGGCATATCTACTTTAGCATTATTTAATGTAGCAATACCTGTTAATACTACAGAAGAACCATCTGTTTGAACAGCAGAGCCATTATAGAAAGAGTCAATATCTTCAAGAAAAACTCTCATAGGAATTTTTTCATCAGTATCATTACCAGCTAAATCGATACCTACTAAAGAAACAAATTTAATTTCAGGATGTTGTTTCAATGTAGCAATAATATCTTCTTTTTTAGAATTTGCAGGAATAACATATAATAAATCGTTCATTAAAAGACCCACCTTTTATTAACAAAATTTATGTAGCAACTAAAAAAAGCCGTATGAAAACAAACCTGACTGCATTAATGTCATAAAAACCTATTAATAAAAATATATTGAATAGATATATTAATGCACAGATGTTTCATATGGCTCCATTGCCTTTGCTGTTCTATTTTACGAGATTTATAATATCATATTCAAAAGTATTTGTCTAGTAGTTATTTTTTTATTTTTAATGTAACATTGTATTTTTATCATTGGCTTTTTATTAAAATTTGTTAAGACTTTTCGATAATATGATATTCTTAACTAACTAAAAAATAAAATAGCACCCTAAAATTAATCTTATTTTAGAGTGCTATTATTTAATTTAAAATTTATGCTTCCATTTTACGAATTGGATTAAATGTGAATTCTTCACCGTTTACATTAATATCTACAGTGTCGCCTTCTTTGATATTACCTTTGATGATTTCTTTACTTAATTGAGTTTCTACAGTATGAGATAATAATCTACGAAGTGGACGAGCACCGAAGTTTGGTTCAAATCCTTCATCTGCAAGTTTAGTCAAAGCTTCATCAGACCAAGAAAGTGAAATATTAACTTGATGTTGTAGACGTTTATTAAGATTTTCGAGCATGATGCGAGCAATTTGACGTACTTGTTCTTTAGCTAAAGCTTTGAATACGATAATATCATCAACACGATTTAAAAATTCAGGACGGAAATAATTTTTTAAGATATCGCGTACTAATTTTTCAGCTGTAGCAAAATCTTCTTGATTTAAGATTTCATGACTACCTAAGTTTGATGTCATAATGATAACAGTATTTTTGAAGTTTACAACTCTACCTTTACCATCAGTTAAACGACCATCATCTAAGATTTGTAATAATACATTGAATACATCACGATGAGCTTTTTCAATTTCATCAAGTAAAATTACGCTATATGGACGACGACGAACTGCTTCAGTGAGTTGACCACCTTCATCATAGCCAACATATCCTGGAGGAGCCCCAATTAAACGAGCTACAGAATGTTTTTCCATATATTCGCTCATATCGATACGAATAATACTGCGTTCATCATCAAATAGACTTTCAGCTAAAGTTTTTGCAAGTTCAGTTTTACCTACACCAGTAGGGCCGAGGAAAATGAAAGAACCAATTGGACGATTAGGGTCTTTGATACCAGCACGAGCACGAATAATAGCTTCACTTACGGCTTTTACAGCTTCATCTTGACCGACAACACGTTCATGGAGAACATCTTCTAGATGTACGAGTTTTTCTCTTTCACCTGTGAGCATTTTAGTAACAGGAATACCAGTCCAACGACTTACTACTTGGGCAATATCTTCTTCAGATACTTCTTCTTTTAAGAGACGATTGCCTTCTTCATCATGAACAGCTTTTTCCATTTCTTCAAGTTCTTTTTGAAGTTGTGGTAATTTACCGTATTTGATTTCAGAAGCTTTGGCATAATCGCCACTGCGTTGAGCTTTTTCCATTTCCGTATTGGCACTATCCATTTCTTTTTTGATAGCACGTACACGAACAATACCTTGTTTTTCTTTATCCCATTTTGCTTTTAATTCATTTTCTTCATTTTGTAATTTAGTTTTTTCGTCAATGAGTTTGGCAAGTTTTTCTTTAGATGCTTCATCAGTTTCTTTATTTAATGCTTCTTCTTCTATTTGTAATTGCATGATTTTACGACGCAATTTTTCAATAGGTTCTGGCATAGATTCGATTTCAGTACGAAGTTTAGCAGCAGCTTCATCAACTAAGTCGATAGCTTTATCTGGTAAAAATCTATCGGAGATATATCTATCAGATAATACAGCTGCAGAAACAAGTGCATTATCACGAATTCTTACACCGTGATGAACTTCATAACGTTCTTTTAAGCCACGCAAGATAGAAATAGTATCTTCTACAGATGGCTGACCTACCATTACAGGTTGGAAACGACGTTCAAGAGCTGTATCTTTTTCAATATATTTACGATATTCATTTAAAGTAGTGGCACCAATACAACGGAGTTGTCCACGTGCTAACATTGGTTTTAATAAGTTACCAGCATCCATGGCACCTTCAGTTGCACCTGCACCTACTACAGTGTGAATTTCATCGATGAATAATAAAATCTGTCCATCGGATTTAGAGATTTCATTTAATACAGATTTTAGACGTTCTTCGAATTCACCACGATATTTAGCACCAGCGATTAATGAGCCCATATCGAGAGAATATAATGTTTTATTTTTTAGCGATTCTGGAACATCACCTGCTACGATACGGCGAGCTAAACCTTCAACGATAGCAGTTTTACCAACACCAGGTTCACCGATTAATACTGGGTTATTTTTAGTACGACGAGATAAGATTTCGATAGTACGGCGGATTTCTTCATCACGGCCAATAACAGGGTCGAGCTTACCAACTCTTGCCATAGCTGTTAAATCACGACCGTATTTTTCAAGTGATTTATAACCACTTTCAGGATTATCACTATTTACATTTTGTTTACGTTCTGATTTAATTACAGATTGGATTTTATTTTGATGTAGATTGAATTCTCTACATAGTGCTTGCATTTCATCATCGCTATCGCTGACAATAGCTAATAATAAATGTTCTGTACTTATATATTCATCATTCATGTTTTCGGCAAGTTTTGCTGCTCTGCCTAATACACGAACCATTTCAGTGCTCATACCTAGACGGCTTTGACCTTTTATACTAGGAATTTTTTTGAGCATTTGTTCTAGTTTTGCTTTGAGCATAGGTAAATCTACTCGACATTCAGCAAAAATAGTAGCGAGTAAACCTTCAGGTTCTTTGATTAAGGCTGAAAGTACATGAGCTGATGTGATTTCTTGATGATAGCGAAGTGCTGCTTCTTGCTGTGCGGATTGCATAGCTTCTAAAACTTTTTGTGTATATTTTTCTTCACCCATGATGTATACCTCCAAGTCATGATGAGTAGTATTCAAATTAATAAAAGTATAAATTCATTGAAGTAGTTATTATACTAAAATAATAAATTATATTTTACTTTAGTTTTAATATCTGCTTACAAAACATATTATAAAAGCTAAAAGTCAAATTGTCAAACATTATTTTTGACTTTTTGACTTTTCCTTTAAAAAAATTTTAGCTACACTGAAAATCTTTATATTATAATAGGATAGAGGTGATTTTATTTATGGAAAGACTCATAGGTTTTGTTCCATCTATTGATGAAAATTGTACTACTATTATCTTAGGTTCAATGCCAAGTGTAAAATCTTTGGAACAACAACAATATTATGCACATCCTCAAAATAGATTTTGGAAATTAATGGCTATATTTTTTAATGAAGGAATAATACCAACTATTTATCAAGAGAGACTAGATTTATTGAGAAAAAATCATATTGCTCTTTGGGACTCAATAGATTCTTGTATTCGAGAAGGTAGTTTAGATAGTGCCATTTGTGATGAAGTGCCAAATGATTTTAAAGCTTTATTTGCCAAATATCCTAAGATAAAAACTATTTGTTTTAATGGAGAAAAATCTTTTCAGTGTTTTAAGAAATATAATAAAGATATTTTAAAAGATGAAACATATACTTTTTATACTTTGCCATCTACAAGTCCAGCAAATGCTAAATTTCGTTTGCCAATGCTTCAAGAAGT
>Oklahoma_p1__coassemble_1213_pt1 | contig 10157 bp, 10 predicted proteins | sample Oklahoma_p1__metabat2_high_PE_011 | metagenome-assembled genome bin Oklahoma_p1
AAAAAGATGGTTTATATCAATTATATGTGCAAAGTTTAGCGCCTGAAGGTATAGGTGAACTTGCATTAGCTTTTGAACAATTAAAAAATAAATTGAATGATGAAGGTTTATTTGATAGTAAATATAAAAAACAATTACCTTTCTATCCTAAGCGCATAGGTGTTGTAACATCAAGAACGGGAGCAGTTATTAAAGATATTTGCCATGTAGCCAAAAGGCGAAATCCTTTGGTGAAGATCCTTTTATATTCTGTTTTGGTACAAGGCGAAAACGCAAGTAAGGAAATTGTTCAAGGAATAGAATTTTTTAATAAAAAATGTCCAGTTGATGTGATTATCATTGGACGAGGTGGTGGCTCACTTGAAGATTTATGGGCATTTAATGAAGAAAATGTAATTCGTGCGATATTTGCTTCAAAAATTCCTATAACTTCAGCAGTAGGTCATGAAACAGATTATACTTTATCTGATTTAGCAAGTGATGTAAGAGCAGCAACACCTTCTCAAGCAGCAGAATTAGCTGTTGTAGAAAAAGAGGCATTAGTAAATTATATTGAAAGTTTAAAAAGAGATTGTAGATATAAAGCATATAATCTTTTTTCAATTAAAGAAAATAAATTTAATTTATTATGGAAACATAGTATTTTTAGCGATAAAGAACGTTTATTGCAAAGTAGACAACAAGAATTAGATTTTTTAAATGAGCGTTTAAATAAAGTAGTAACTGATAAATACGTGAATAAATTTCATCAAATGGAAGTTATTGCCGAAAAATTAAAAGTATTAAATCCTCTAAATGTATTGCAAAGAGGCTTTAGCATTGTAAAACAAGATGATAAATATATAAAAAATATCAAAGATATAGATATGAATAAATCACTAAACATCGAGCTTAGTGATGGTACTGTTGAAACTAAAATTGTACAAATAAAAGAAAAATGAGGTTTTTCTCATGGCTAGAAAAAAATTAACTTTTGAAAATGCTATGGAAACTTTAGAAGAAATTGTAAATCAATTAGAAGCTGGAGATATTCCATTAAATGAATTAATAGATAAATATAATGAAGGTATGAAATTATCAGCTTTCTGTTTAGATGAATTAAATAGAGCGAAAGATGCTATATATGCAGAAGTTGATGTAAAAGATAATAAAATAATTGAAAAGAAATTAGATATAGAAGGTGATTATTAAATGATGAAATCCTACATGCAAAGAAAAATGGATTTAATAAATCAGCAATTAAATGAGATTTATACAGAAAATATGGCACTCAATAAAGATTTAGCTAAAGCTATGAATTACAGTTTAATGGCTGGTGGAAAAAGACTTCGTCCTATTTTAATAATGGCTGCTGCTGATGCTTTAGGCGTTGATGGTGAAAAATTCTTGAGATTATCAACATCAATAGAGTTCATTCATACGTATTCTTTAATACATGATGATTTGCCAGCAATGGATAATGATGATTATCGCAGAGGAAAACTCACTAATCATAAAGTTTTTGGTGAAGCTTTAGCTATTTTAGCAGGTGATGCGCTTCTCACTATGGCATTTGAAATAATTGCTACTGATAAAAATGTAGATGCAGAAACTAAAATAAAAATTATCACTGAAATGAGTAAAGCTGCTGGTGCAGAAGGTATGGTCGGTGGTCAAGTAATAGATATGCAATCAGAAAATAAAAAAATTGATATACAGACTTTAAAAAAAATGCATGCTGCCAAAACAGGTGCATTATTTTGTGCTGCTATTCGTTCAGGTGCTATCTTAGCTGGTGCTGATGAAAAACAATTAGCTAATTTGACAGAATATGCTCGTCAATTTGGATTGGCTTTTCAAATTACTGATGATATTTTAGATGTTGTTGGTGATGAAAAAACTATAGGGAAACCTGTAGGTAGTGATGAAAAAAATCATAAATCCACATATGTTACTTTGGGTTCATTAGGAAGTGCAAAAGCTTTAGCGCAAGAAGCTGTGGATAAAGCAAAAGCGTCTTTAGTAGATTTTGGCGAGAATGCTGAATTTTTAAGAGCTTTAGTAGATTATTTAATTACTAGAAATAAATAAACTAAAGAAAGAGTGTTATATATGAATATTTTAGAGCAAATACATTCTCCGGCAGAGCTAAAATATTTATCTGAAACTCAGTTAGAAATTGTAGCCACGCAAATTAGAGAATTGATTATAAAAACAGTAGCTCAAAATGGCGGTCATTTAGCTCCTTGTTTAGGAACAGTAGAACTTACTTTAGCTTTGCATAAAGTCTTTTCTTGTCCACGAGATAAATTTGTTTGGGACGTTGGTCATCAGGCATATGCACATAAAATTTTAACTGGCAGATTAGAAAAATTTTCCACATTGCGACAAAAAGATGGCATAACAGGTTTTCCAAATCGTTTTGAAAGTGAATATGATGCATTTGGTGTAGGTCATGCTAGTACATCAATTTCAGCGGCATTAGGTATGGCAGTTGCTCGTGATTTAGACAATGAAGATTATAATGTAATTGCTATTATTGGTGATGGCGCTCTGACTGGTGGCGAAGCATTTGAAGGCTTGAATAATGCAGGAATGTCTAAGCGTAAACTAATAGTCATTTTAAATGATAATGAAATGTCTATTTCACAAAATGTAGGTGCGTTATCAGAGTATTTATCACTTATTCGCATTGATGAAAAGTATAAACGTGCCAAAAAAGATATTCAGCGTATTTTGGGTAATATACCGAAAATAGGTGGTTCTGTTTTAAAAACAGCTAATTATGTAAAAGATGGTGTAAAAAATGCCATTGTTCCTGGTGGTATTTTTGAAGCTTTAGGTTTTAATTATATTGGAGCATTAAATGGTCATAGTTTAACTGATTTGATAAATGTTTTTGAAAAAGTTAAAGCAAATATTGATGGCCCAGTACTCATTCATGTGCAGACTAAAAAAGGTCATGGCTATTTACCAGCAGAAAATAATCCATCTAAATTCCATGGTATTGGTAAATTTGATGTATTGACAGGACTACCTATAGCTTCTAATAGCATTGTACCTACGTATACTGCTGTTTTTAGTAGAGCATTGATAGATTTAGCCGCCAAAAATAAAAATATAACAGCGATTACAGCAGCTATGCCATCAGGCACAGGCTTACAAAAATTTGCTGATGTTTACCCTAAGAGATTTTTTGATGTAGGTATCGCAGAAGAACATGCTGTAACATTTGCTGGCGGTCAAGCTTGTATCGGTAAACGTCCATTTGTAGCATTATATTCAACTTTTGCTCAACGTGCTTATGACCAGGTTATCCATGATATATGTTTACAAAAGTTACCAGTAGTATTTTGTTTAGATAGGGCAGGGCTTGTTGGTGAAGATGGCCCAACTCATCATGGTGTATTTGATATAGCATATATGCGTCAAATACCAAATATGGTAGTTATGGCACCAAAAGATGAAAATGAACTTCGTCAAATGGTATTTAGTGCAGTGGAATATAATTGTCCATGTAGCATACGTTATCCACGAGGTAACGCTTGTGGTGTTCCAATTGAAGAAGATGTAGAGATTTTACCTTTAGGCAAAGGCGAAATTTTACAAGATAAGGAAAATGCTACAGTAGCAATAATCGCTGTTGGTTCAATGGTAAAAGAAGCTATGGTAGCTAGTGAAAAATTATCATTAGAAAATATAAATTGTAGCGTTATTAATGCTCGCTTTATAAAACCATTAGATGAAGAATTAATTTTAAATATAGCTAAAAAAGTAAAATACGTAGTAACGATTGAAGAAGGTATTTTAGCTGGCGGTTTTGGCAGTGCTATTTTAGAATTATTAAATCAAAATAAAATATATAAACCAATAATTCGTATGGGTATACCAGATGAATTTATAGAACAAGGTACACGCAATGAATTATTGAAAGAATGTAAATTAACAAGTGAAGATATAATACAAACAATAAAAGATTTTGAAGAATAGAAATAGGTGTGAAGTTAATGGCAAAAAAACGTTTAGATGTGATGTTAACAGAACAAAATTTAGTATCTAGTCGAGAACGTGCAAAAACAACTATAATGGCAGGCTTAGTATTAGTTAATGGTCAAAAAATAGATAAACCAGGAACTATGGTAAAAGAAGATGCTGTTATCCGTGTTTTAGGTGATAGTATAGGATATGTAAGCCGTGGAGGTTTAAAATTAGCAAAAGCCATCAAAGAATTTAAATTAGATTTAACAGATTTAGTTGTAGCAGATATTGGCGCTTCAACTGGTGGTTTTACAGATTGTTCTTTACAAAATGGAGCAAAAAAAGTTTTTGCTATAGATGTAGGCTATGGACAATTAGCATGGTCATTGCGTACAGATGAACGTGTAGTGAATATGGAAAGAACAAACATTCGCTATGTTACACCAGAAGATATAGGTGAACCTATAAACTTTGCTTCTATCGACGTAGCTTTTATCTCTTTAGATAAAGTTTTACCTGTAGCTAAAACTTTACTTAGCGATGATGGTAAAATAGTTGCTTTGATAAAACCTCAATTTGAAGCAGGAAAAGATAAAGTAGGTAAAAAAGGCGTAGTTCGTGAAGCTAGTGTACATGAAGAAGTAATCAAAAAAATCGTAGATTTAAGTACACAATTAGAATTTGTACCTAGAGAATTGACATATTCTCCAGTAAAAGGGCCAGAAGGAAATATTGAATATTTAATTTTATTAGATTTAGATAAACAACATCAAAGTAATATTGATGACAATTTGATAAAAGATATTGTACAAAAAGCACATGCACAATTAGATAAATAGGGGGACAATATTTAATGAGAATAGCTATTTATCCTAATGTAACTAAATCAGGAGCTGGGGAGATTTTAGAAAGAGTAATAAAATTTGCTAATCAATATAATATTGAATTATTATTACCGCCAAAAGAAGGTAAATTTTTCTATCATGAAGAATTAATCAATCAAAACATTGAAAAAGAATATATTGATATGGCGATTAGCATCGGTGGAGATGGTACTTTATTAGGTCTTTGTAGAAGACTAGCTAAAAATGGTATACCTGTATGTGGTATTAATATTGGACATTTAGGATTTTTAGCAGATATTGAACCAGGAGAAATTGAAGCCAAACTGACAAAAATCATCAATAGACAATATAAAATAGAAGAACGATTAATGTTGTCTGCATATATAAAAAGACAAGGGAAAATAAACTATATTGGCAGTGCTGTAAATGATGTAGTTGTAAGTAAATGCGGTGTATCACGTATGCTACATTTTGGTGTAGCTATCAATGATTATATGGTAACAAATTATAAAGCTGATGGATTGATAATATCAACTCCTACAGGTTCAACAGCATATTCTTTATCTGCTGGCGGGCCAATTGTAAATCCTAAAGTAAAAGGAATTATATTGACCCCAATATGCCCACATTCTTGCTTCATTCGTCCTATGGTTATTGATGAAAGTGAAAAAGTCGCTTTGAATATCATCAATATCATTAGTATGACAAAGAGAAGTGTAAACTTAACATTAGATGGGCAAGAAGGCGTTGATATTGAGCCAGATGATGAAATTATAATTGAAAAAGCGAATTTTCCAGCACAGATAGTTAGATTTGAAGATAAAAATTTCTATCAAACATTTATGAATAAACTATGTTTATAAGCGATAGATTTTTATTTTAAATTATAATAAAAGAGGAATTTTCCATGCAAAAGCTCAGTAACTCAATTCAGTTAGCACATTGCTTATTAAAAAATAGATTAAATGAAGCAAAAATAATAGTTGATGCTACAGCTGGAAATGGCAATGATACACTGTTTCTAGCTCAAAATACCTTAAATAATGCTCAGATATATGCATTCGATATCCAAAAAGAAGCTATAGAAAATACAAAAGCTTTATTAATAAAAAATAAAGATAATATAAATTTACCACTAGAAAATATATCATTTATTCATGATTCACATGAACATATTGATAACTATATACAGACAAAAATAGATATAGCTATCTTTAATCTGGGATATTTACCAGGTGGAGATCATAAATTCACGACAAAAGATGATACAACATTAAAGGCCATAGATAAAATCTTAAACAATTTAAATATAAATGGTTATGTTGCAATTGTTATGTATCCAGGTCATGAAGAAGGCTTAAAAGAGTATCAGTCTATAAAACTATTTGTAAAGGATTTACCTAAAAAATCTTTTACAGTAGGTTGGTATAAAATGATAAATCATAATTTTAATGCTCCAGCATTATGTTGGATTGAGAAAGTTGGTGAATATGCATGAAAGCTACACGCCATGCAAGAATTAAGGAAATTATTGAACACTCCGTTATTGAAACACAAGAAGAATTAGCAAATGCTCTAAGAGAACAACATATAGTAGTAACACAAGCTACTGTTTCTCGTGATATTAAAGAGTTAATGCTAATAAAAGTTCCTACAGGCGATGGAAGATATCGTTATGCTTATCCTACAGATAAGGAATTGATGTATTCTAAAAATCGTTTATTAAATTTATTTAGAGATTCTGTAGTTGGTTTGAACTTCAGTGAAAATATCATTGTAGTAAAAACTCTTCCTGGTGCAGCTAATGCAGTAGCTTCTACTTTAGATTATGCTAAATGGCCTGAAATCATAGGTACAGTAGCAGGTGATGATAATATTTTTATAGTAGTAAAACCTATATCTGCTGTAGAAGATATAATGAAAAGATTACAGGATATGCTTAATTAATTTGGGGGATATTCATGTTAAAAACACTATCAATTTGGAATTTTGCTTTGATTGAGCATGTACAAATAGATTTTGATAAAGGTCTTAATATACTTACTGGTGAAACAGGTGCTGGTAAATCTATTTTATTAGGTGCCTTAGGTATGGTTATTGGACGAAGAACAAATATTGATGCTATTCGCAGTGGTTGTGAATTTATGCGAGTAGAAGCTGTTTTTACTTTGGATAACAATTTAGTCAAAGATTTTTTAACTAAATATAATATCTTAGTTGAAGATGATGATTTAATCATAACTAGACAGATAAATATAAATGGTAAAAATAGCGTACAGATTAATAATTGTCATACGACAATGGCTATTTTACGCCAACTAGGTGAGTTATTAGTAGATATACATGGTCAACATGCTAATCAGGCATTACTAAAACCTATAAAGCAATTATCACTTATTGATATGTATGATGGCGATGCTATTCAAAAGCAAAAAGAAGTATATTTAGAAAAATATTATCAGTGGTTACAAATAAAACAAAAATTAGCTGATAGTAAAATAAATACACAAGAAATGGCTCAACGATTAGATATGCTGAAATGGCAAATCAATGAGATTGAAAATGCTAAATTGACTTTAGATGAAGATGAAAAATTAGAGTCTGAAATAAAAGTCTTAGCTAATGCAGAGAAGATATCATTATTGACACAAGATGCATATAAATTGCTTTATGAAGGTGAAAATGGTAAATTTGCCATTTTAAGTTCATTGAGTCAAGTACGCAAGGATTTAGAAAACTTAGCTCAATATGACGAAAATATGGCTAAAGTTCATCAAATATTAGATGAAGCTTATTTCCAAATACAAGATAGTGCAGATGAAATCCGCAATTATGGTGAAAGTATAGATTATAATCCTCAAAAGTTAGATATGATGCAATCTCGATTAAATGATATCGACAAGCTGAAAAGAAAATATGGCAATACTATTGAGGAAATATTGAATTATTTAGCTAAAGCAAAAGAGGAATTGACCTATATTGAAAATTATGATGATAATCTTGCCAAATTAGAACAGGAATTATCTTTATTAGCAAAAGATGTATCCCAAGAAGCCTTAATTTTGCATGAATTACGTCAAAAAAGTGCCAAAGCTCTAGAAATGGCAATCATGAAAGAATTAGCTTCTTTATCTATGGCAGATGCGAAACTTGTCATAAATTTAACCTTGAATGATGATGATTTCACTGAAAATGGAGCAGATGATGTGGAAATTTTATTTTCTGCTAATTTAGGTGAAGATTTAAAATCCTTAGCTAAAATCGTTTCAGGTGGGGAATTGTCTCGTATTGCTTTAGCTTTAAAAACTATTACCGCAAAAAAAGATGATATTGATTTGATGATATTTGATGAGGTGGATACAGGTGTTGGCGGAAAAACAGCTCAAATGATGGCTGAAAAAATTGCTCGCATTGCCCTATATAGACAAGTTATATGTATCACTCATTTACCACAGATTGCAGCGATGGCAGATGCTCATTTTTATATCAGTAAAGAGACTAAAAATAATAAAACCTTTACTACCATTGATGAAATTAATTATGATGCTAAACTCGCTGAAATTGCTAGAATGTCATCTGGCATAGATTTAACACAAGCTTCACTTGAAAATGCTGAAGAAATGTTGACTAATGCTAGAAAGCGAAAAGAATTATTACATTTTGATGAATAAATTCAGAGAAGGTGATTTTAAATGATTAAATTTAAATATTATGGACATGCTTGTTTCTTGCTTGAAACAGATAATGAAAAATTATTATTTGACCCATTTTTGACAGGAAACCCAGTAGCAAGTATTTCTGCTGATGAAGTAGAATGTGATTATATTTTATTGACTCATGCTCATGGAGATCATTATGGAGATGCTACACAGATTGCACAAAAAACAGGTGCAAAAGTTATTTCTACTCCAGAAGTTTTGACAAAATTACCAAGTGATTATGTAAATGTTCATGGTATGAATTTAGGTGGTTCGTTTACTTTCCCATTTGGTATAGTAACTATGGTGCCTGCATTGCATAGTGCAGGCGTAGAAGGTGGAATACCTTGCGGTTTTGTAATTAAATTCAATGATGATACTGTAGTTTATTTTGCTGGTGATACAGCTTTATTTAGCGATATGGTTCTTATCGGCGAAAAACAACAAATTGATTATGCTATTTTACCAATTGGCAGTAATTATACTATGGACGCTAAAGATGCAGCTAAAGCTGTTCAATTATTGAATGCAAAGCATGCTATTCCTGTTCACTATAATACATGGCCTGTTATTGCTGAAAATCATGAAGCTTTTAAATCCTATGCAGAAAGTATTTCACATGCTAGCATAGATATCGTGCCTGTTGGTTCATCTTTGGATTTAGTAAAATAAGATGGAAAAATTAAAATTAATCGTTATTTTAGGGCCAACTGCTGTAGGTAAAACAAATCTTAGCATAGCTTTAGCTCAAAAGTTATCCACAGAAATAATCTCTGGCGATAGTATGTTAGTATATAAGGGTTTTGATATAGGTACGGCTAAACCTACATTAGAAGAAATGAAGGGAATAAAACATCATATCATTGATATTTTAGAGCCTTGGGAAAATTTTAATGTAAGTGATTTTCATGATAAGGTTAAACCTTTAATTGAACAGATAAATAATGAAGGGAAAATTCCTATTTTAGCTGGCGGTACAGGCTTATATGTAAAATCCTTGCTTGAAGGCTATATTTTTAACGAAACTTCTGGCGATGTTGAATATAGGAAGCATTTAGAAAAACTAGCAAGCGAACATGGCAAAGAATATGTTTATAAAATGTTACAAGAAGTAGACCCACAGACGGCTCAAAGATTGCATATTAATAATTTCAATCGCATTATTCGTGCTTTAGAGGTATATCATTTAGGTAAAGAGCAGATTTCACAAAAAAATCATTATGAATTGACTGGTGAATTAATTTATGATGCCTATATTGTAGGTTTGAACCGCAGTCGTCAAAATTTATATGATAGAATTAATCAACGCGTTGATATTATGATGGATTGTGGATTTGTAGATGAAGTACAATCTTTACTACAAAATGGTGCGAAGATTGATTGGCAATCCATGAAAGGAATTGGTTATCGAGAAATCGCTAGTTATTTAAATGGGGATATTGATTTAGATACTGCTGTTTATGAAATGAAAAAAGCTACTCGTCATTTTGCTAAACGACAATTTACGTGGTATAAGAAAATGCCATATATTTCTTGGTATGATGTAGAACAATTAAGTGAAGATGAATTGTTAGCTACTGTATTGACTGACTGCAAGGCACATTTTAATATCTTATAATAATTGACATATAATTTTATTATTGAGATAATAAAAGCA
>Oklahoma_p1__coassemble_1353_pt1 | contig 8999 bp, 6 predicted proteins | sample Oklahoma_p1__metabat2_high_PE_011 | metagenome-assembled genome bin Oklahoma_p1
TTACTACAGAACCTGCACCAATGACGCAATTTTCACCAATAGTAACACCTGGAGTGATGACTACATCTCCACCAATCCAACTATGAGAACCCACTGTTACAGGAAGTGCGTATTCAGTTACTTTTTCCTTACGTAATTCATGATGAATAGGATGACATGGTGTAAAAATATTACAATTTGGTCCCATATATACATAATCGCCAATTGTAACTTTTGCTGAGTCTAAAAAGCAACAATTGTAATTTATATATGTGTTATTGCCAATAAATACATGGTCACCATAATCACAACGAAATGGTGGCACAATATAGCTATCTTGACCTATTTTCGCTACTATTTTTCTTACTAAAGACATCACATATTCCGTATCAAAATGACTAGCTCTACTCAATTCACTGACTAAACCATATGTTCTATCTTTTATATCAGTTAATTCTTGTTCAAAAACATCGTATAATAATCCTTCTTCTTGTAATTGTCTTGCTGTTTTTGTCATACAACTTTACTCCTCAAAATACATATTTATTCTTTTCTCTAGTTTAGCAAAAAAAGAGCCTTGATAACAAGACTCTTTTTTAAATCAATATACATACTTTTCTAATGATGGGTTTATTTCTTCTGGTGTGGTTATCTCAGTTGTATTCATATCCGCTGTTACATCAGAAACAACTTCGACATTTTCTTCACTACTATTATTTTCTTTATACTCATCATTATTTATATTATTGTCTACATCACTAGATACTTCTACTTTTGTATTTTCAGCTACATCTACATCTTTTGCTTTTGTTTGTTGTGCTGTATCTACTACATCTATTGTTTTATTATTTAAGCTTTTAGCTTTGTTAACAATTGCAGCATCTAAAGCTGCTAAATTTTTATTTGTTTCTCTACTGTGTTTTATTCTTTGTTCTGTAATTTTATTTAATTTAATTACATTTTGTTTACTCACTACAGTTTTATCTTGCAACTCGCTAGGGTCATAGAAACTAAAGCCAAATTCAAGCCAAGTTGGTGCATCGTCCCAACGATAATCATCATTGTAAAATACTGCAATCAAAGTTTTTTGCCCACGTGTAGCTGAAGCTACTAAGCAATCTCCTGCTGCATTTGTAAAACCTGTCTTTATGCCATTAGCACCTTCAAAACCACTTTTTAAAAAGCGATTTGTAGTAGTTACATATTCAGTATGACCATCCATGTATTTCATATTATATGCTTTTTTACTTACTATTTCTCTAAATTCAGGCTTTTTCATAGCATAACTTGCGATAATTGCCATATCATGAGCAGTAGAATAATGACCTTGAGCTGTAAGTCCATGAGGATTTAGAAAATGCGTATTTACTGCCCCTAGTTCTTTTGCTTTGTCATTCATCATTTTAGCAAATGCTGGTACACTTCCCGCTACTGTTTGCGCTACAGCTACGGCTGCATCATTACCAGATACTATCATCATACCAGTCAAAGCTTCTCTTAAAGTTATTTTATCGCCTAATCTTAAACCCAAAGAAGAAGGCTCTGTATTCACTGCTTCTGGCGTTATTACTAATGGCTCGTCTAATTTGCCACTTTCTAAAGCTAAAATTGCTGTCATTATTTTTGTGGTACTAGCAGGATGCATTATTTTATCTTCATCTTTACCGTATAATACACCATTATCATCAGCATCTATCAAACAAGCTGATACTGCACTTGTATCAGGGTTAGGCAAGGTCTTTGCCAAAGCTATATTGCAAATCAATAAACATAAGCTAAAAATTATAGCTATCTTTTTTAAATACATAAAAATAAACGCTTCTCTCTTTATCTAATTTATTTACGTCTAGGATTTTGTTTAAGTGTATCAATATCATATGGAGTTTCTTGATATACATAATAGTTAAGCCAGTTATTAAATAATAAGTTAGCTACACTTCTCCATCTTACAATCGGTTCTTTTGTTGGGTCATCATCAGGATAATAATTGATAGGAATATGCATATCCATACCAGCTTTTATATCTCTATCATATTCGCTTTTCAAGCTATATGGATCATATTCCGCATGACCTGTAATGAAAAATTCATTATCTTTCAAATTAGCAACAATATAAACTCCTGCATCGCCTTCTGCCATAATAGTTAAATCTTTTACTTTTTCAATATCTTCTCTTTTCATACCGATATGACGAGAATGTGGTACATAGAATTCATCATCAAAACCACGGAATAATTTTTCATGTTTTACATTTAAATGATGTTTATATACACCAAATACTTTTTTAGGTTCATAATATTTTTTTATACCATAATGATAATAAAGTCCTGCAAAAGCACCCCAACAAATATGGAAAGTAGACCAAGCATGTTTTCTGCTCCAATCCATAATTTCACATACTTCTTTCCAATATGCTACTTCTTCATATTCCATACGTTCAACAGGTGCACCTGTGATGATAAAACCATCATAATATTTATCTTTTACGTCTTCAAAAGTACCATAAAATTGAGATAAATACTGTATTGATGTATGTTTTGGTAAATAAGACTCTGTGTAAATAAAATCTACTTCAATCTGTAGCGGTGTATTACCTAAAAGTCTTAATAATTGCGTTTCTGTAACAGTTTTATTAGGCATTAAATTTAAAATTAAAATCTTGAGGGGACGAATATCTTGTGTATAAGCTCTTTCGGTATCCATCACGAAAATATTTTCGCTCTCTAGTATTTGTGAAGCTGGTAATGTACTTGGTATTTTTATAGGCATATTTTCTTATCCTCCCACTATTATTATAAATTTTATGTAATATCTAAAAGCTTTTTGCTATGGCGTTAATTCTATCACAGCGATAAAACCTCGTCAATTAAGATTGAGTTTGACTCTTGAGCTTTTATCTATAACTTTTTTTTCATATTATATGATATAATTACTAATAACATTTATTAAGGAGACTTTTTATGCTTGAACAAAATATCACAGCTTATCTAGCAAATCTACTTAAACTAAAAACAAGTCAAATAAATGCTGCTATAAAACTCATAGACGAAGGTAATACAATTCCTTTTATCGCACGTTATCGTAAAGAAGCAACTGGCGATATGAAGGATGAACAGCTTCGTGATTTAAACGATAAGCTTATTTATGTACGTAATTTAATTAAACGTCAAAATGAAATAAAAAATAACATTGAAGAACAAGGAAAAATGACTCCTGAACTCTCCTTGGCTATAGATAAAGTAGAAAAACTTCAAGAACTTGAAGACATATATCTACCATATAAACAGAAAAAACGCACTCGTGCTATGATTGCTAAAGAAAAAGGTTTAGAGCCACTCGCTCAATTTATCTTAAAACAAGAAGATAACTCTGAAAAACTTGAAGATATCGCCTTGAAATATTTAAATGACGAAGTAACTTCTAGTGATGAAGCACTCGCTGGCGCTTCTGACATCATTGCCGAAACTATTTCTGATAGTGCAGATATTCGTGCTAAACTTCGCCAGCACCTCTGGCAAACTTCTTCATTGAGCATTACTAGAGATAAAGAAGCTGACAGTGATGAAGCTTTTCTCATGTACGAAGATTATACAGAACCAATTAAACATCTACCATCACATCGCATTTTAGCTATCAATCGCGGTGAAAGTAAAGATATTTTAAAAGTAAAATTAATCAGTGATATAGATAAAGATATTGCTATCATCACTAAATTTATCTTAAAACAGAATAGTCCATACAAAGAATTTCTTACAAATGCAATCATTGATGCCTATAAACGTCTAATCTTCCCTGCACTTGAAAGAGAAATTCGCAATCAGCTTACTGAAACAGCTCAGACTCAAGCAATCCATGTATTTGCTTCCAATCTCAAACAATTGCTCTTACAAGCACCACTAGCTGGTTATACTGTAATGGGACTTGACCCTGGATATCGTACAGGTTGTAAAATGGCAATTGTCGATGCTACAGGACAAGTTTTAGACCATGGTGTATTATATATCACTATGAGTGATGACGCTAAAGCAAAATCTGCACAGAAGCTATTAGATTATATTCAAAAATATAAAGTAAATTTAATCTCTATCGGCAATGGTACTGCTTCTTATGAAACAGAAGAATTCGTAGCTAATTTAATCAATGAACATAAATTACCTGTTCATTATTTAATCACTAACGAAGCAGGTGCTTCTGTTTATTCTGCTTCCAAATTAGCTGTAGAAGAATTACCTGAATATGATGTAACTATTCGTGGTGCTATCTCTATCGCTCGTCGTATTCAAGATCCATTAGCTGAACTTGTAAAGATTGAACCTAAAGCTATTGGTGTCGGTCAATATCAACATGATGTCAATCAAAAAGAATTAGCTAATACTTTAGATGCTGTTATTGAAGCTGCTGTTAACCATGTAGGTGTAGAACTAAATACAGCTTCTGCTGCTCTTTTAAAACATATTGCTGGTATCAATGCTACTGTAGCTAAAAACATCATTAAATATCGTGATGAACATGGCATATTTTCTTCACGTAAAGAACTATTAAAAGTTTCTCGCCTTGGACCTACAGCTTATACTCAATGTGCAGGATTTTTGCGCATCAATGGTGCTACTTGCCCACTTGATAATACGCCTGTACATCCTGAATCATATCCTCTTGCTGAGCAAATATTAGCTGAATTAGGATTTTCCCTTGAAGATTTAGCCGATAAAAATAAATTAGATTTACTTAAAGCTAAAATCAAATTAGTAGATATAGATAAATTAGCTACTAAATTAAATGCTGGCGTTTTTACTGTTAAAGATATCTTAGATGCTCTAACAAAACCAGGTCGCGACCCACGTGAAGATTTACCAGCACCACTTACACGCCAAAATATCATCAAATTAGAAGATATCAAAGTGGGTACTATCATGCGTGGTACAGTTCGCAATATCACTGATTTCGGTGTTTTTGTTGACATTGGTATCAAGACTGCTGGTCTTATTCATATCTCTGAATTAAGCAATAAACATGTAAAACACCCATTAGATGTTGTATCTGTTGGTGATATTTTAAATGTTTTAGTCATCAGTGTAGATGCTAAACGCAATCGCATTGGCTTAAGCCTTAAACAAGTAACAAAGGAGAACAATAATGTCCTTGCTTAATCAAACTATAAAAAAAATCTTACCACCAGATCAAAGAGCAATTAAATTTGTTGAAAATAAATTAGCTCAAACCATGACAAATGCAGATGGTCTTGGTGAGTTAAAAAATCTATTATTACGCTATGTAGGTATCACAGGTCAAATTCACCCTGAAATTCCTAAAAAATTCACTATCATAACTTGTGGTGACCATGGTGTTGCTGAAATGAATGTCAGTGCTTATCCTCAAGAAACAACAGCACATATGACTAAAAATTACCTTGTTTCCAAAGGCGCTGTAGCCAATTGCATGTCTAATTTTTGTGGTTCTGATATGATAGTTGTAGATATGGGTATCAAAGCTCCTGTCGATGATATTCCTGGATTAATCGACCGCAAAATCGCTCATGGCACACAAAACTGTGCTAAAGGCCCTGCAATGACTCGTGAACAAGCAATCCGTGCCATTGAAACTGGTATAGAACTTGTAAATGAATATGCTAAACAAGGATATCGCTGCTTCTTGCCTGGAGAAATGGGCATTGCCAACACTACATCAAGCGCTGCTATGGTTGCTTGTCTTTGTAATCTAACACCTAAACAAGCAACAGGTAGAGGAACTAATATTTCTGATGAACGACTTGCCATCAAAATCGAAGTAGTAAAACAAGCTTTAAAAATAAATAAACCTAACCCTAATGATGGTATTGATGTCATCAGTAAATTAGGTGGCTTTGAACTTGCTTGTATCACAGGCATAATATTAGGTGCTGCCGCTAATCGTTGCTTTGTCGTTTTAGATGGTTTTAATACAGGCTCAGCTGCTTTAGTCGCTCAAGCTATTTGCCCTGAAATAACAAATTATCTCATGGCATCTCACCTGGCTGCTGAACCAGCTCATAATGCTATTTTAAAGAAATTAAATCTATCTCCATACATGGACTTACAGTTCCGCTTAGGCGAAGCTACAGGCTCATCTATCGCTGTTAATATCTTAGACTGTGCTATTGAAGCTTATCAATCTGTATATCAAGCAGCACTTGCTGAAACAGATAAGTTAATACGCCCTAACATTCCTCAAGCAGATTTAAATACAAAGACCACATTATTAAAACGCACTCGCAATATTCCAGCTTTAGATGCAGATATACAAAAACAATGTAGATTTCGCATTGATAATCTGACTAAACCTATTTATAGTTTAGGTAGATTAGAAGAAATAGCTGAACATATATCTGGTATTGTAAAAAAAGTGAAACCTACATCTGTACGTAAAAAAATCATTGTTTTAACATCTGAAAAAAGCTGTAGTATCGTACAACATCGACTCACTCAATCATTTGCTCATCATGCTAATGCAGATTATCATTTCACTGCTATTCCACAATCCAATCTCACAGAAAAGACATTATCCTTCAGTCTTTTACAAGGTATAAGTTATGGCTCTAAAATTAAAAATGTTGAAGTTTTAGGCATAGCTTGCTGTGAAACTCATCCTAAAGAAATTTGTGGTACATTTAGCTTAAATATTCAACAACAATTATGTCTACCTAATGGTGATTTACGTTACGGTAAACGCGGTTTTCTTTCCTTAACACCTACAGAAGATTTACAACAAATCGCTTTTATGGCAGGTATCGCCATAGGTGCTGCTAGCAATGGCATATTGACATTATCCGATGATTTAGTATCCACTATCGCTTTAAAATACGCTTTAGTTTTAGCTCCTGCTATCAATCCTTATCTAATGTTTGTATGTCCTGATTATTTAGATTTAAATATAACTACAGGCGGTGGTTGTATCTGTAGCTTGGGCATGAAATTAATTGACGCATCTCTTCAAATGATGAAAGATATGAAGACATTTGCTGAAGCAGGCGTTGCCATAGCTACTGATGGACCTGGAGCTGGTATTCAAGTAGATAAATAAAATGTTTCACGTGAAACATTTTTAATTTTAGATTTTATAAATACAAAGAGGAGTAATAATGACACTTAGACATTTAGCTATATTTATTAAAGTTTGTGAAGAAAATGGTATTACTGCTGCTGCCAAAAAACTTCATATGACTCAACCATCTGTTAGTCAAGTTATTCAAGAATTAGAAGCACATTATCAAACACTTCTATTTGAACGTTTAGGTCGTCGTATTTTTATTACAGAGGCAGGTCGTAGATTATTACGTTATTCTCGCAATTTGATCAATCTGAACGCTCAAACAGAACAAGCTATGCGTGCATTCAATGAAGTATATCATCTTCGCATTGGTGCTAGTATCACCATCGGCAGTAATTTTCTCATTGATTTAATTCAGCATATTTCCCATAATGGTTCTGGCAAAGAAATCTTTTCAGAAATTCATAACACCTCTGAGCTTGAAGAAATGCTTTTAAATGATAGCTTAGATTTAGCTTTAGTTGAAGGTGAAATCCATTCTGAATACTTGATTACTAAACCTTTTATGAATGATGAATTAGTCTTCATCATTGGACAAAATCACCCATTAGCTGATAAAGAAATCACTCTTGAAGATTTAACAAAACTAAGATTTTTCGTTCGTGAAACAGGCAGTGGAACTCGTGAATTATTTGAACAAGTAATGCACAGACATAATATTTATTATCAAACTGCTGGTATTTACAATAGCATGGAAGCTATAAAAAAAGCTGTCATCAGCGGTTTAGGTGTTTCTGTAATCTCCACTGAAGCTATCAAAGATGAATTAAAAGAAGGCAAATTAAAAACTTTTACTATGCCTGAACTTGTATTTAAACGTCAATTTAATATTGTTTATCATAAAAACAAATTCATACCACCAGAAATGCAAGAAGTAATTGATGAATGTTTACAATTATCATCAAATAAATAATCATTACTTTTTAAAATAAATTATTTCTATTATCATTGACAGATTTTATATTTATCTATTATAATAATAACGATATTAAAAGGGAGTAACTTCCTTGTGTTATTGTCAACAATCACTGTAGCAATCGCTTCTGGCAATAACGTCGATTATTTTCGATAAGTGAGACTTTTAATACGCATATAATTCATGTGTGTATTAAAAGTCTTTTTTTGTGTTCAAAAGACTTTTAATGGAAGGAGCAATTTATGGAAATCTTATCTACTCAATTTTTATTAGCTTTAGGTTCTATTATTTTACTTGATTTAGTATTAGCTGGTGATAATGCTGTAGTCATTGCTATGGCTTCTCGTAAATTACCAGAAAATATGCGTAAACGTGCCATTTATATTGGTACTGCCGGTGCTGTAGTAATTCGCGCTATCATGACTTTAATTGCAACATATTTATTAACAATTCCTTTTCTACAAGCAATCGGCGGTCTTATCTTATTGCCAATAGCTTTTAAATTATTAAAACCAGAAAAACACAATCTTGAAGATACAAATTCTCTTAGTGCTTCTACTGGTTTTGCCACTGCTATCAAAACAATTATCATTGCTGATGCTGCTATGGGCATAGATAATGTATTGGCTATCGCTGGTGTTGCTCATGGTGATATGATGCTTGTATTATTAGGTTTAGCTATTAGTATTCCTATCGTTGTATGGGGTAGCCAAATCATTTCCAACTTAATGGATAGATTACCTATCCTCATCACTCTTGGCTCTGCTATCTTAGCTTATACTTCTGCTAGTATGATACTTCATGATAAAATCATTGGTAATTTCTTGTTATCTTTAACTGAATATATGAATTATATTCTACCTGTTCTCTTTATCGGAGCAATTATCGTTTATAGCCAAAAAGTAGCTAAAAAATAAAATATATCTAAAAGCTCTATTAGTTATCAAAAAATTAATAGAGCTTTTTTATTTTTACCAAATGCGAGCGTAAAGCCCCTAAATTTATTTATGGGGATATAAGC
>Oklahoma_p1__coassemble_1669_pt1 | contig 7325 bp, 8 predicted proteins | sample Oklahoma_p1__metabat2_high_PE_011 | metagenome-assembled genome bin Oklahoma_p1
ATTAAGTTTCAATTAGTAGCCTAATTAATATGTCCAATATTTTGGGTGCACATCACAGATTAAGTCTTTTTTTATAGTAAATTTTGAAATTAAATTGCAAAAATTAATGATGATTTAGAATATTTATTGCAATGTAATACTAGCTTAGTATATAATAAATAAAAAACGTAAGTAGTATGTTTAAGATTTTGGAGGATAAATAAATGGGATTATTTTCAAAACTATTTCAGTCTAATGAAAAAAATTTTGTTTCACCGATGACAGGTAAAGTGGTGGCTATGAGCGATATTCCAGACCCTGCATTTGCTCAAAAAATGATGGGTGATGGTTGCGGTATTGAATTAACAGATGGTACAGTTGTTGCACCTTTTGATGCTAAAGTAACAGCTGCTTTTCCTACTGGTCATGCTTTTGGTTTAGAAGCTAAAGAAGACGGCACAGAAGTATTAATTCATATTGGAATTGATACAGTTGAAATGGAAGGCGAAGGTTTTTCTTCTAATATAAAAGTTGGTGATGAAGTAAAACAAGGTGATGTTTTAGTAGTTGTGGATTTAGAAGCTGTACAAGAAGCAGGTAAATCACTCGTATCTCCTATTGCTTTTACTGGCAATAATAAAGTTGAAGTTTTTAAAATTGAACAAAATGTTGTTGCTGGTGAAAAAGGTCTTTTAAATTACAAATAAAATAGTGTATAATAGTAACATCTATTTGTACTATTAATAATTAAACCCTGTAGGAATAGAAAACCTACAGGGTTTTTAATTAATTACCTTATTTGATTGATGGAGGGAATTAAAATGAAAACAAATTCACAGCAAAGTCTAAAGCGTGGTTTGAAAAATCGTCATTTACAGATGATTGCTTTAGGTGGCGCTATTGGTACAGGTCTATTTTATGGTTCGGCTTCAACAATTCAATTGGCTGGGCCAGCTATTTCACTATCTTATTTAATTGGTGGCTGTGTAATATTTTTTATTATGCGTATGTTAGGGGAAATGGCTGTAGATAATCCAGTTTCCGGCTCATTTAGCTCATATGCAAATACTTATTGGCATGAATTCGTAGGCTTTTTATCTGGTTGGAATTATTGGATGAATTATGTCATCGTTAGTATGGTAGAATTAACAGCTGTAGGTATTTATATAAATTATTGGTTGCCAGATGTACCACAATGGCTTTCTGCTCTTATTTGTTTAATTATCATCACAGTGATTAATTTAATCAATGTAAAATTATATGGTGAATTTGAATTTTGTACAGCTATTATTAAAGTAGTTGCTATTTGCTGTATGATTATTTTTGGTATATATATTATTTGTACAGATATGGGAACATTTCCTGAAAATCTCAGCAATCTTTGGAGTCATGGTGGTTACTTGCCAAATGGCTGGTGGGGTCTTGCTCTTTCTTTAGTGGTAGTTATGTTCTCTTTTGGCGGTATAGAATTAATCGGTATTACTGCAGGTGAAGCAGATGAACCCCAAAAATCTATCCCTAAAGCTATAAACCAAGTTATTTGGCGAATTCTTATTTTTTATATTGGTACTTTAGTCGTTTTAATGATTTTATATCCATGGAATGAAGTAGGATTAGAAGCAAGTCCATTTGTACAGATTTTCTCTAATATTGGTATACCTGCTGCAGCAAATTTATTGAATATAGTAGTATTAACAGCAGCTATATCTGTTTATAATAGTGCTATTTATAGTAATTCACGCATGTTATATGGTTTAGCTAGTCAAGGAAATGCTCCTAAGATTTTAACTGCTTTAACTAGAAATGGCGTGCCAATGGTTGGTATTTTTATTTCTTCAGGAATTACATTAATCGCAGTAGTTTTAAATTATCTTTTCCCTGGAAAAGTATTTATGTATCTAGTTTCTATTGCAGTAGCAGCAGTACTTGTTAGTTGGTTTATCATCATTGTTACACATTTGAAATTTAGAAAAGCTAAAGCTCGTTTAGGGCAAGATAAAGATTTACATTTTAAATCTATTGGTTATCCAATCATCAATTATTTATGTATTGTATTTTTAATTTTTATTGCATTTATGATGTATCAAATCTCTGATACTAGAAATGCTTTGTATATTTTACCTTTATGGATTATTATTTTAGCTATAGGTTATATGCTTAAAAAGAAAAAATAAATATAAAAATAGAAATATAAATATAAACAGAAATAAAGAGTACAGAATTTATCTGTACTCTTTTTATTTGAACTCTAATTTTAAATTAACGCCAACTTCTTGAATGTTCATATACTTAGCCATTTGAATTTTTGCTTGAAGGCAAGTACAATGGGCAGGATAAATAATATCGATATCTTGTTCTTTTAAATAATCAATAGTTTTTCTTAATTTATCATCGACTTTTAATAAATGAAAACCACCAATAATACTGTGAATTTTTGTATTAGGAAATAAAGATTTACTATATTCGATAATATTACAAATTCCACTATGAGAACAAGCAGTTATGATAACTAATCCGTCTTTGCCTTTATAAACCATAGCACTATCATCAAAATTTAAATCATCTTGCCATTGATTATCTTTAAAAACTTCTTCCACTTTTATGCGTTCGAATGGAAATTTAGTGGGAATTTCACTTAAAAATACAAGATTGTCATCAGTCCAATATGGCTCTTTTGTAAGTATAGGCTCTAATTTATATGATAATTCATCAAAAGACATAGACATTCTAATATCTATATTATTTTTTCATTTAGGATAAAGAATTTGAGGATGAGCTATTAATTTTGTCTTTTATAGATTATATTTATGTAAAAGACTTTTTAGCCCACCAGTATGGTCGCTATGGCCATGAGATAAAACAATATAATCTAAGTTAGCTAAAGAAATATTCATTTTACTTGCGTTAGTTAAAAAATGTCTGAATATCCTGTATTAAAAAAATTTTTTTATTATTTAACTCAATGAGATAACTAAGTGCAGGTTCACCTAAAAAATATTTATCAATAAAAGTATTATTATCTACTAAAACATTTAATATCACAGAAATCACCTCTTTAAATTTAATAAAAATAAAAAGACATTCTCTTCTATATCAAATTTTAAATTAAAATTTATAAAAAAGAATGTCTTTATTTTATATATTACATATTTTTTACAGGAATAGTACCACGGGACATAGTAAGTGTACCAGTTCTAGCTACTTCGATTACTTCATAATCTGCAAGCATTTCACAAAGGGCATCAATTTTTGTATGGTCGCCAGTTAATTCAATAACGAGTGTTTCGCGATTGATATCAACTATTTTTGCACGGAAGATATTTACTATATTTACGATATCATTTCTAGTTATAGGGTCAGCTTTTACTTTTATCATTACAAGTTCGCGGTTGATAGAATCAATATGAGTCAAATTAACGATTTTGATTACATTAATGAGTTTATTGATTTGCTTCATAACTTGTTCTACTTCATTTTCACTATCAGCAGTCAAGACAAAGCTCATTCTAGTAACATGTTCTTCTTCTGTATAGCCTACAGATAAGGTATTGATATTAAATGAACGTCTGCTGATAAGGGAAACAATATGGCTCAATACTCCAGGAGTATCTTCAGCTAATAGTGTTAATTGATATTTCATTGTTCTGCCTCCAATACCATTTGATCAAGTCGTCCACCAGCGGGAACCATAGGGAATACATTTTCTTCATCAGGAATTAATATATCAATGAGACAAGCGCCATCACTATTGATGTAATTAGCTAATTGTTCATTGAATGTAGTTTTATTATCAATGCGATAACCATTTACACCCATAGCTTGAGCTAATTTTACTAAATCAGTTTTACCTCTCAATACAGAATGAGAATAATGATGATTGTAGAACATACGTTGCCATTGAGCAACCATGCCAAGCATATGGTTATTGAGTACTACTACTTTTATATCTAAATTATAATCAGCAACAGTAGCAAATTCTTGACAATTCATCATAATACTACCATCACCAGTAAATAAAACTACTTTTTTATCAGGATTTGCAAGTTTAGCGCCAATTGCAGCAGGAAGACCAAATCCCATAGTACCAAGTCCACCAGAAGTGATAAATTTGCGAGATTTTTGTAAATTATAATATTGTGCGGCCCACATTTGATGCTGACCAACATCTGTTACTACAATAGTGTTTTCATCACAAATTTTACTGATATTAGTGATAATATTTTCAGGCATGATTAAATTTTCATCATCACGATATAATAAAGGATTGAAATGTTTCATTTCAAAGATGTAATCACGCCAAGGTTTATATTGATCTTTTAATTGTGCACCAATGATAGAAAGTTTAGCTGTGAATAAAGGTAAAGACCAACGTAAATCACCGACAACAGGATAATCTACATGTACATTTTTATTTATTTCCGCACTATCAATATCAAAATGAGCGATTTTGGCATTAGGGGCAAATTCGGAAACTTTACCAGTAACACGATCATCAAAACGAGCGCCTAAAGCAATTAATAAATCACATTCCATTACTGCCATATTTGCTGTATAAGTACCATGCATACCTACCATGCCTAAGGATTCTAATTGGTCGCATGGAATAGAACCTCTACCCATAAGGCTTTCAACAACAGGAATGCCAGTTATTTCAGTTAATTGTTTGATATACGCAGAAGTATTTGAAGAAATAACACCACCGCCGACAAATAAAACAGGTTTTTCAGCAGTTTTTACAGCTTCGATTAAAGTATCAATATCGTCTGTATTGCCATCTTTTTGTAATTTATATCCACGAAGATTAACTTCTGTAGGATATTCAAAATCTATTTCCGCTTCAAATACATCTTTAGCAATGTCAATGACAACAGGGCCAGGTCTACCAGTAGAAGCAATATGGAATGCTTCTTTAAATACTCGTGGTAAATCGCTAACTTTTTTTATTAAGTAATTATGTTTAGTTACAGGTGCTGTAATACCACATACATCGGCTTCTTGGAAAGAATCTTTACCGATTAGATGAGTAGCAACCTGTCCTGTAATACAAACGATAGGAATAGAGTCTATATTAGCTGTCGCAATACCTGTGATTAAATTGGTAGCACCTGGACCAGATGTAGCAAAACATACTCCAACTTTTCCACTAGAACGAGCATAACCGTCAGCAGCATGAATAGCACCTTGTTCATGTTTGGTTAGAATATGAGGAAATTTATTTTGATATAAAGCATCATATAATGTCAAAACAGCACCGCCAGGGTAACCAAAAACAAGATTTACATTTTCTTTTTTCAAACATTCAATAATTGCTTGAGCGCCGTTTATTTGCATGAATTTTTCCTCCTTTATATATGTAATCAAATATTTTGATAAAAAAAGAGATGCTTTGCAGCATCTCTTTTTGCTTTATATATCGCCGCTATTAATTGTTGATAAGTTTATCGGAATCATTCCAGCTATAAAGTTTACGAAGTTCAGCACCAACTTTTTCGCATTCATGTTCAGCTGCACGTTTACGCATAGCAAGGAAATGAGCACAACCAGTTTGGTTATCCATGAGCCAATCTTTAGCAAAAGTACCATCTTGAATATCAGAAAGAATTTTCTTCATAGCTTTTTTAGTATCTTCTGTAATGATTTTTGGACCAGTGATATAATCACCATATTCAGCAGTATTGGAGATAGAATAACGCATACCAGCAAAACCGCTTTCATAGATAAGGTCAACAATAAGTTTCATTTCATGAATACATTCAAAATATGCATTACGTGGGTCATAACCTGCTTCAACTAATGTTTCAAAACCAGCTTGCATTAAAGCGCAAACACCACCGCAAAGAACAGCTTGTTCACCAAAGAGGTCAGTTTCTGTTTCGGTTTTGAAAGTTGTTTTAAGAACACCTGCTCTAGAGCAACCAAGACCATTTGCATAAGCAAGAGCTAAATCTAAAGCGTTGCCTGTAGCATCTTGATATACAGCAACAAGACATGGAGTTCCACGACCTCTTAAATATTCGCTTCTAACTGTATGACCAGGAGCTTTTGGTGCAATCATAGTAACGTCAACATCTTTTGGTGGAACGATTTGATTGAAATGAATAGCAAAACCATGAGCGAACATGAGCATTTTACCAGCTGTTAAATTTGGTTCGATAGATTCTTTATACATTTTTGCTTGTTTTTCATCATTGATAAGAACCATGATAACATCTGCTTGAGCAGCAGCTTCAGCAGCTGTGAAAACATCAAAACCTTGAGCTTCTGCTTTAGCCCAGGATTTACTTCCTTTGTAAAGACCTACAACAACATCTAAACCAGATTCTTTTAAATTTAACGCATGTGCATGACCCTGACTACCATAGCCGATGACAGCAATTTTTTTACCTTTTAATAAGTTAAGATTATAATCTTCTTGATAATAAATTTTTGCCATAATAAAAAATCTCCTTTTGTATCTTTTGTATTAAAAAATACTTTATAAATTTATGCAAACATGCATTAATATAATAAAAAAGTTCATCTCTTAGAAATATATATTTCATATATATTTCTAAGGGACGAACTTTTTAAATCCGTGGTACCACCCAAATTTTGCTAATAATAGCAACACTCAGAATACATTTATAACAATTAATTGATAACTAGAATATACAAATGTATTTTCCAATAACGAGGAAAAGCCGTTTTGACTTACTAAGTATAATTACTTTTCAGTCAAAATCCTCCCAGATGATGTTCACTATAACATCACACTGATTTGCACCAACCATCAGCTCTCTGTAGTTTTTTGCTATAAGTTACTTGTCTGTTCATAGGATTTATTATATTTGATTTCATGTTTACAACTTTACGATATGTATACATTAAACTATTCTGTTGAATTTGTCAAGTGTTTTTTATTTATTAACTTTTTCTATTTAACTAAAAGCATGATTATTAAGGCTGTTTGTAAATTGTAAAATTGTAATTAATATTGAATGAATTTTAGCAGTTATTTATATTAAGGTATTTTAAATATGGTAGAATGAAGTTAATAAAGTAGTAAATTTATTAAATTAAAATTTGAGGAGAAATTATTTTATGACTTATTGGTCGAATGAAAATGGTGAAGGTAGTTTTCAAAGTAAATTTTTTCAAGATGATGAACATAAGCATAGATTAAGCATTTATATAAATGACGATAAGTTAAAAGAATGTGCTGAAAAATGTGTAGAGTCTTTTAATAATCTCACAGATGGTATGATAGATGAAATTTGCACACAACTTTGGGAAAATGTAAAAGATGAATTTACATTACCAAATGCGAGCGTAAAGCCCCTAAATTTATTTATGGGGATATAAGCTCG